>Ga0247814_10000791_pt1 | contig 22004 bp, 17 predicted proteins | sample UWRJL179409R1_FD_179947 | JGI IMG/M metagenome (GOLD analysis project Ga0247814, IMG submission 179947) | Plant litter microbial communities from Arlington Agricultural Research Station in Wisconsin, United States - UWRJ-L179-409R-1 | ecosystem: Environmental > Terrestrial > Plant litter >... | reverse complement strand
ATGGTGCCGGTCCTATCATCATTCACAAAATGAGTGCTGACGGAACAAAATTGCTGGATGAAGGCAAAACAGTTTATACAGGTCCTGTAGCCGAAGGAACAAAAATCTACAAACGCAATAATTATTACTACCTAAGTATTCCGGAAGGTGGCGTTTCAGAAGGATGGCAAACTGTTTTACGTTCCAAAAACATTTATGGGCCTTATGAAAAAAGAGTCGTTTTAGAAAAAGGAAGTACTCCAGTTAATGGTCCACACCAAGGAGCAATTGTAGATACTCCAGATGGTAAATGGTGGTTTTATCATTTTCAATCAGCAGGCTCTTTAGGCCGTGTATTACATTTACAACCTATGTTTTGGCATGACGACTGGCCAGTTATTGGAATTGACATTGATAGAAATGGTATTGGCGAACCGGTATCGGTATGGCAAAAACCGAATATTGGCAATACATTTCCAATAATTGCTCCACAATCGGATGATGAATTTAACTCTAAAGACTTAGGTCTTCAATGGCAATGGAATCATAATCCAATAGACTCAAATTGGTCATTAACCAATAAAAAAGGATGGCTGGTATTAAAAGCCAAAAAAGCAGCGAATATCATGGAAGCTCACAATACTTTAACTCAAAAAGTAATGGGAAATACTGGAGAAGTTACGGTTCAAATGGATCTTAAAGATATGATTTCAGGACAAAAAGCAGGTTTAAGCAGCATGTCTAAAATTTATAATTCCGTTGGAGTTAAAAACCATCAAGGAAAATTATATGTCTTTTTTGAAGGGAAAGACAAAAAACAAGAGGAAGTGATCTTTAGCCATAAAACCATATATCTAAAATTGAAATTAGACTTTATACAGCAAAAAAATCATTTCTTTTATAGTACAGATAATAAAATTTTCAAAGCAATTGGGCCTGATTTTAATGCCGAATTTGGTTATTGGAAAGGCAGCCGCATAGCTTTATTTAGTTACAATGAATTGAATGATGGAGGTTCGGCTGCATTTAATTTTTTCCATTATAATTATGACGGTCCTAAATAATTAAATTCACTATTTCTACAAACAATGAAAAAAAACAACCTACTCCTTTTCTTTTTACTTTCATTTTTAGTAATCAATGCACAAGACAAAAAATCAATATATAATGCACGTGATTTTGGTGCAAAAGGAGACGGAATAGCAAATGATCAGACTGCCATTCAAAAAGCCATCGATGCCTGCAAAAAATCAGGAGGTACTGTACTTTTAGAAAAAGGGATTTTCTTAACTGGACAACTGCTATTGGTAAACGATTTAACCTTAAAAATTGATGCTTCGGCAACTCTTTTAGGCATAAAATCAGATGATGAAAAAGATTATCCACATCATCTTATTGATACCAAATATCCAAATAGAATGCTCGAAGATTGCCAAAGAAGACTAATTTATGGCAACAAAGTAAAAAATGTAACAATAACCGGAGGCGGAACGATTAACGGACAAGGAGATTACGAACCCTGGATGCACGTAAAAGAAATTGGCACCGAAAAAGACCGCCCTTCTATCCTTGCCTTTGTAGGTTCTAACAACATTACGGTATCTAACATCACTATGATAAAACCTGCTTGCTGGACTCAGGTTTATATAGAATCAGAAAATATTACTATTCAAAAAATAAAAGTAAATACAGGACAGCTTACGCCTAATCGTGATGGAATTGACATTGTAGATTGTCACAAAGTGCTTATCGAAGATAGTTATATTGAATCAGAAGACGATGGAATTTGTTTTAAAAGCGGCAGTGAATTTGGCTGTAAAGACATTATTGTAAGAAGATGTACTTTAGACAAATTAAATGTAAAAGCTGGAAACTGCTTCAAACTCGGTACCGATGGCTTAGGAAGTTTTATGAATTTTGATGTTTCTGAACTTACACTGAAAAACGCCTATCAAAATTCGGCTTTCTGTATAGAATCCATGGATGGAGCGGTAATTGATAATTTAAATTTTCGCGATTGCCAAATTTCAAATTGCGGACAAGCAATTTTTATTCTATTAGCCGACAGAAAAAGAACCGTTCCTGATAGAAAAACCCGAATTGGAGCTATTTCAAATATTCATTTTAAAAATATAACGGGAACTGATTTCACCCAACAATATCCTTCGATAATTACAGGAATAAAAGGGCATAACATTCAGAATGTGAATTTTGAAAATCTAAATTTCGAATTGAAAGGAGGAATTCAAACCACCAATCAAACGGTTATGGAATATGATGGAAAATATCCCGAAGGCAGTTATTTTGGGAATACGAATGCCTTTGGATTTTTTGTAAGGCATACTGATAATGTGACTTTTACAAATTGTAAAATTACCGTAAAACTAGAAGACAAAAGACCTTGGTTGATTCAGGAAGACACCCAAAATATTTATATCAAATAGCCCTGATTTTTAAATTTATGGGTCCAAAAGATTCAAAGCTATTACACATAAAGACCAGATGAATTGTGTAATAGAAAAATATTTTAGTACTTTGAGCCTCCTATTTACAAATACTTATGGAAGTAATTAAAAACAACGAAGGTTTTGAAGCAGTAAATTCAAATCCGTCCTTAATGCGAAAAGTGGTTCATTTGGATCATTTAATGGTAACAATCATTGAATTCCTGAACGGGCCAATGGAAGTTCCAGATCCAACACACAAACATGTTCACGAACAAATTACTTATGTGGCTGCGGGTTCATTGAAGTTTTTTATCGAAGACAGAGAATATCTTTTACAGGAAGGAGATGTTTTTAAAGTAGCATCAAATTTGAATCATAGCATCCAAACCTTAACGGAATATGTAAAATTGGTAGACAGCTTTACTCCGCTTCGAGACGATTTTATTTAGTCGCATTTCCAATTTCTGAAAATAAAAAACATCCTTATGAATTCTATTTATCGTTTCCTTTTTATCATCCTATTTGTATGTACACAAAACAGTAATGCTCAAAAACGCATCGCTCTTTTTAACCAAAAAGACTTAAAAGGCTGGTATGCTTTTGGCGAAGAAAAAGGCAAACAAACTAATGCTGCTGATCTTTTTTCGGTAGAAAATAATATGATTCGAATGTATGGTCCTAAAGCGGGCTACCTGATGTCCGAACAATCTTTTCGAAATTTTGAACTAACCGTAGAATACCGCTGGAATACTGATACTAATTTTGCTAAGAAAAACAACAGCAAAAATAGTGGTGTAATGTATCTTGTTCCATCTGAAACTCCAGATGTTTTATGGCCAAAAGGAATCCAGTTCCAAATAAAAGAAGGCGCAACCGGAGATTTTGTTTTTCTTCAGGAAGTTACTTTAAACATCAACGGAACTAAAACTACTCCAGGAAAAAGCGTAGTTTCTAAACGTTTTGCTGATGCCGAAAAAGCTATTGGAGAATGGAACACCTTAGTTGTTATTTCGAAAAATGGAAAAATCACTCAGAAACTAAATGGCAAATTAGTAAACCTAGGCATTGAATCATCGGTTACTGAAGGTCGAATTTTATTGCAATATGAAGGTTTTCCTATTGATTTTAGAAAAGTAAATATTAAAAAACATAAATAATTCAGGCATAAATTCCACTTAGTTATGTTTTTCCAAATTAAAGCGTATCTCAAATTCCTTTGGCATTCTAAAAACGAACATGCAGTCCACTCCCCTTTTGTTTTCAGTTTGATTACCAAATGTTTTTATGACAAAAAGTCTAAACCAGAATATGCTATTTTACAAGAATATCGAAATACACTCTTAGCTAACAAAAACAGCATTGAAGTCACTGATTTTGGTGCTGGTTCTAAAGTTTTTAATTCGAATACAAGAATTGTTGCCCAAATAGCCCATACAGCAGGAATTTCGACAAAACGTGCCGAATTATTATACCGAATTACACATTATTTTCAAGCTAATACTATTTTAGAATTAGGCACTTCGTTAGGATTAGCCACTGCTGCCCTGGCCTTAGGATCCCGAAGCCTCGGGACAAAAGCTTCAATTATAACATTAGAAGGTTGTTCCAATACAATAGCAATTGCAAAAAAACAGTTGCAGTTATTTAACATCCCTAATGTTGAATTTATTACAACTGAATTTTCAAAATACCTCATAACCCAGAACTCACAAGCTACCACTTACGACCTCATTTACTTTGACGGCAATCATTCTAAAAAAGCTACTTTAGAATATTTCGAACTTTTATTACCTAACATTACTAATGATTCTGTTTGGATTTTTGACGATATTCATTGGTCTGCTGATATGGAATCTGCCTGGGAAATCATCAAGAAACATCCAAAAGTTACGGTAACTATTGACACTTTTCAATGGGGATTGGTTTTCTTTAGAAGAGAACAACCCAAAGAACATTTCATCATTCGCGTATAATCTGATTTTATTAGCAAATTATTGTGTTATAAATCATAAGATTTTCACAATAATCCTAACTTATTAGTAAATGATTTTTTAGATTTGGTTTTCGAAAATAAATTCTAATAGCGAGACCAAACTATGAGCAATCCATTAATTAAAATATCAAATATTAAACGAAATTTTGTACTAGGAAACGAAATAGTTTATGTCTTGAAAGGAATTAATTTAGAGATTAACAAAGGTGAATATGTGGCGCTCATGGGACCTTCGGGTTCTGGAAAATCAACATTAATGAATCTTTTAGGCTGTTTAGACACTCCTACTTCCGGAAGTTATATTTTAAACGGAAAAGATGTCAGTAAAATGAAAGACGATGAACTAGCCGAAATTCGCAACAAAGAAATCGGTTTTGTTTTCCAAACTTTTAATTTATTACCTCGAACTACCGCGCTGGATAATGTGGCATTGCCTATGATTTATGCCGGACATCCAAAATCAGAACGCAATAAAAGAGCCACAGAAGTTTTGCAGCAGGTAAATCTGGCTGACAGAATGGACCACCAGCCCAACCAACTTTCGGGTGGACAACGCCAGCGTGTAGCTGTAGCCCGTGCTTTGGTCAACAAACCTTCGATTATTCTTGCTGATGAACCTACAGGAAATTTAGATAGTAAAACTTCGGTAGAAATTATGAAACTTTTTGGCGACATTCATGCGCAGGGAAATACGGTCATTTTAGTAACACACGAAGAAGAAATTGCAGCTTATGCCCACCGAGTTATTCGTTTACGTGACGGATTGATCGAAAGTGATAATAGAAGTAAATAGTATTCAGAAGGCAGTAATCAATCTGCAGAATTCAGAAAGCAGAATTTAAAAATTAGAGGTTAGAACGCAGATTGAAGAAATGGGGGAAATATTCACAGCTTATAAAAAAATTAATCTGCGGTAAAAAAATAGAAATTATGAAAACAGATGAAAATTATTTTAATTTTTCAAATTTCTTAAATCTGTATTCCTAAAAAAAAATAAAAACTTAGTTTCTCAGCAACTTAGAAACTTAGCATCTTAAAAAAAAATGAAAATATACACTAAAACGGGAGACAAAGGCAGCACTTCGCTTTTTGGTGGAACACGGGTTCCTAAAGACCATATTCGAATAGAAAGCTACGGAACTGTGGACGAATTAAATTCGTATATAGGTTTAATTCGGGATCAGGATATGGATTTGCACTATAAAGAAATTTTAATAGAAATTCAGGATCGTCTTTTCACTGTTGGGGCTATCTTGGCAACGCCAGCTGAAAAAGAAACCTTAAAAAATGGAGCTCCGCGTTTACAAAATTTAGGAATCATCCCTTCGGATATCGAACTATTAGAAAAGGAAATTGATACTATGGAAACAGCACTGCCGCAAATGACTCATTTTGTCTTGCCAGGCGGACATTCTACTGTGTCACATTGTCATATTGCACGCTGTATTTGTCGCCGTGCCGAACGCTTAACTGTGCATTTAAGTCATAACGAAACTGTTCCTGAAATAGTTATTAGCTATTTAAACCGACTTTCTGACTACCTTTTTGTATTGGCACGAAAGTTGACCCTTGATTTAAACGCCGAGGAAGTAAAATGGATTCCCAGAAAGTAAAACTTTCTGAAAATTCCAATTTTAAAATACCAAATACCAAGCCTTCTAAGACGATTTTTGGAATTTGGAATTTCTTTTTTGGAATTTAAAAAAACACGTTCTTAAATTTAACTAAAAATAAATGGTTTTTTACTTGTCTTTTTCAGTAAAAAATTTATTTTTGCACAAAACTAAATCGACAAAAGATGTATTGGACACTAGAATTAGCATCCTATCTAAGTGATGCCCCTTGGCCTGCTAACAAAGACGAACTTATTGATTACGCTATACGTGCAGGAGCTCCATTAGAAGTAGTAGAAAATCTACAGTCTATTGAAGATGAAGGCGAGATATACGAGTCAATGGAAGAAATTTGGCCCGACTATCCAACTGACGAAGATTATCTTTGGAATGAGGATGAATATTAAAAAAACTAAGAAAAAGTCTCAAAAGAGGCTTTTTTTTTGGTTCAACAAAGAGATACAATTAATTAGAAATACAAATATATTATGAGTTTCATAAACAGCATTCTTAAAGTTTTTGTAGGAGACAAATCGGAGAAAGATGTAAAATCTTTACAACCCTACTTAAGCAAAATCAAAACTTTTGAAAGTAACTTACAAGCATTGTCTCATGACGAGTTAAGAGATCGAACTACTTTCTTTAAACAAAAAATTAAAGAAGCACGTGCTGGAATTGATGCTAAAATTGCTGCACTTCAGGCCGAAGTGGAAAAAATTGAAGACATTGACAAAAGAGAAGACATCTACACAGAGATTGATAATCTGGAGAAAGAAGCTTATACTGAATCTGAAAAAACTTTGATGGATATTCTTCCTGAAGCTTTTGCGGTAGTAAAAGAAACAGCAAGACGTTTCAAAGACAATAATGAAATCACAGTTACTGCAACAGCAAAAGACCGTGAATTTTCAGCAACAAAAACATATGTTAGTATTGAAGGCGACAAAGCTGTTTGGTTAAACAAATGGAATGCTGCTGGTAAAGAAATCACCTGGGACATGATTCACTATGATGTTCAGCTGATTGGTGGTATGGTTTTACACCAGGGTAAAGTTGCCGAGATGCAAACAGGAGAAGGAAAAACATTGGTTGCAACCTTGCCATTGTATCTAAATGCGTTAACTGGAAACGGAGTGCATTTAGTAACTGTGAATGACTACTTAGCAAAACGTGATAGTACATGGAAAGCACCTTTATTTGAATTTCACGGAATGACTGTAGATTGTATCGACAATCACCAACCGAATTCAGAAGGTAGAAAAAAAGCTTATGATGCTGATATTACTTATGGTACCAATAACGAATTTGGTTTTGATTACCTAAGAGACAACATGGCGCATTCGCCAACAGACCTGGTTCAAAGAAAACACAATTATGCTATTGTCGATGAGGTGGATTCAGTATTAATTGATGATGCCAGAACACCATTGATTATTTCTGGACCAGTTCCGCAAGGAGATCGTCACGAATTCAATGAGTTGAAACCAAAAATTGAAACGCTTGTTGGATTACAACGTCAGCTAGCGACAGGTTTCCTTACTGAAGCTAAAAAATTAATCAAAGAAGGAAAAACTAAAGAAGGTGGATTCTTGCTTTTAAGAGCTTACAGAAGTTTACCTAAAAACAAAGCATTGATTAAATTCTTAAGTGAAGAAGGAATCAAACAATTGCTTCAAAAAACCGAAAACCAATACATGCAGGACAACAACCGCGAAATGCCAAAAGTTGACGAAGCATTGTATTTTGTTATCGAAGAAAAAAACAATCAGGTAGAATTGACTGATAACGGAATCAAATTCCTTTCAGGAGATACAGATGCTGACTTTTTCGTTCTACCAGACATTGGAACTGAAATTGCCAATATCGAAAAGAAAAAATTAGACAAAGACGCTGAGGCTGAGGAAAAAGAAAAATTATTTCAGGATTTCGGTATCAAAAGCGAGCGTATTCATACTTTAACACAGCTTTTAAAAGCCTATGCTTTATTCGAAAAAGATGTAGAATACGTGATCATGGACAACAAAATTATGATTGTCGATGAGCAAACAGGTCGTATCATGGATGGTCGTCGTTATTCTGACGGATTACATCAGGCGATCGAAGCCAAAGAAAATGTAAAAATCGAGGCTGCTACACAAACTTTTGCAACGGTAACTTTGCAAAACTACTTTAGAATGTACAACAAACTCGGTGGAATGACCGGTACTGCAGTTACTGAAGCTGGAGAACTTTGGGAAATCTACAAATTAGATGTTGTTGAAATTCCAACAAACAGAGGAATTGCAAGACAAGATAAAGAAGATTTTATCTACAAAACCACTCGTGAAAAATTCAACGCCGTTATCGAAGATGTAACTCAATTATCTCAAGCAGGTCGTCCGGTATTAATTGGAACAACTTCTGTAGAGATTTCTGAATTATTAAGCCGAATGCTGAAAATGCGTGGCGTAACACACAACGTTTTGAATGCTAAAATGCATAAGCAGGAAGCACAAATTGTTGAAGAAGCTGGAAAAGCCGGAGTAGTAACTATTGCAACCAATATGGCTGGTCGTGGTACCGATATTAAATTATCTCCAGAAGTAAAAGCGGCTGGTGGTTTAGCGATTGTAGGTACTGAGCGTCATGATTCTCGTCGTGTAGACCGTCAGTTACGTGGTCGTGCTGGTCGTCAGGGAGATCCGGGAAGTTCACAATTCTATGTTTCTCTGGAAGATAACCTAATGCGTTTATTTGGTTCTGAAAGAGTTGCCAAAGTAATGGACAGAATGGGATTAGAAGAAGGTGAAGTGATCCAACATTCGATGATGACTAAATCTATCGAACGTGCGCAGAAAAAAGTAGAAGAAAACAACTTTGGTGTTCGTAAACGTTTATTAGAATATGATGACGTTATGAATGCACAACGTGAAGTAGTTTACAAACGTCGTCGTCACGCCTTGTTTGGTGAGCGTTTGAAACTGGATATCGCTAATATGCTTTATGATACTTGCGAACTTTTTGTTCAAAATACTAAAGCAACCAATGATTACAAGACTTTCGAATTTGATTTGATTCGTTATTTCTCTATCACTTCTCCTGTAACAGAAGCTGAATTTACTAAGTTAAACGAAATCGAATTAACTGGAAAAGTTTACAAAGAAGCACTAAACTATTACACTGAAAAATGTGAGCGTAGCGCCAGAGAAGCTTTCCCTATTGTAAAAAATATTTTCGAAGATCCAAACAATCAATTTGAGCGTATTGTAGTTCCTTTTACTGATGGTGTAAAATCATTAAGTGTAGTAACTGATTTGAAAAAGGCATACGAAACAGAAGGTCGCCAATTAGTAGCTGATTTTGAGAAAAACATCACGCTTTCTATCGTTGACGAAGCCTGGAAAAAACACTTGCGTAAAATGGACGAATTGAAACAATCTGTTCAATTGGCCGTTCACGAACAAAAAGATCCATTGCTTATCTATAAATTTGAAGCTTTCAACTTATTCAACAGCATGTTGAACGGAATCAACAAAGAAGTAATTTCATTCTTGTTCAAGGGTGATTTACCCCAACAATCCGTTCCGGAAATTGAAGAAGCAAGAGAAGTAGTTCGTCCGAAAGAAAAATTACAATTGACTAAAGACGAAATTCCAAATAGCGAAAGCGCTAACCGCGAAGCTGGGGAAACTCAACAACGTCAGGTAACGGAAACTATAGTAAGAGATATGCCAAAAATCAATCGTAATGATACGGTAACCTTACAACAAATAGCTACTGGAAAAACAGAATCTATGAAATACAAAAAAGCAGAAGCCTTATTAGCAACTGGAGAATGGGTTATTGTGAACGACTAGTTTTCAGAATGCAGTATTCAGTCGGCAGAAAGCTGACAGCATAAATAAAGAAATCCTCGATGAAAGTCGGGGATTTTTTGTTTTAGGAGCAGAACTTTTTGTGTTTTCAACGAGCATCCCTCCCGCTATTCGTTGCAATCTCTTGTCTCGTCCCAAAGACGAGACAAGAGGATTTTCACTACTATCGGGGCTAGAACCAAAGTTTTATTTCCATAATTAATTTTGTAAGAATATTTTAATATATTTGAGAATAAATAAAGTATAAAGTTTGTCACTACAAAACTTAAATCAGGGAGATTTGTGTGACTTCGTCACACAAATATATAAGTTACCTGCAATGCTAAAAAACAAAATGATACTGAAGAAAAAATACATAAATCGCCATGAAATTCTTCGAACATTACTTGTACGTCGTAAAGACAACGAAAGTCCTAACAATTTAGATGAAAGAGATATAGCTTTAAATTGGACAAAACTTGTTGAAAAATCAAATCTTTCTGAAACCGAAATTATACAACAGATTTATTACTTAAAAAATGAAAATGAAATAGTAGAAACAGAATTTGATGAGTATAATTTTTATTATCATATTTCTAGAACAGGAATGGTTTCTTATTATGATAAAAAATATCTAAATCAAAGAAAGAAGGAGTTTGCAGATAATATTTACGATGTTTTAAAAATTTTATCTACTGCTATTTTGCTAATCTTTGCAATTATCACATTCAGGAACAATTGGATTATTAGTAACAAAAATGAATCTGAAATTGAAATTTTGAAAAAGGAAGTTTTGAAACTCAAAAATCAAATAGAAACAGAAAAGGGTGCACATAAGCACAGCAGGTAACCCCTGCTAGCGCAAGCGTCGCGCTTGTGCCCACAACAATGAACAACTTTGCAGAATTACTGGATGAGATTGCTTCGTTCCTCGCAATGACATAGTACGCAATTTAAGTCATTGCGAGCGATAGCGAAGTAATCACACTTAGCTAAGACAATAAATAAACTGAAACTTTTAAAAGAAATCAGTAAGTTACAACAGCTTACCTAAACTAAATGAATTATTACTCAAACATAAACTTATGAAAAAACTAATTTTACTATTTGGAATACTAATTGGAATGAATACTATTTCCTGTTCAAAAGATGATGACAAAATTCCTTGTTCTCAATTAAATATTGAAAGTCAAAGAGATTTGACTTGTGAAGAAGTTGCTAAAGAATTTGATTGTAGTTGTAGATAATAAAAAAGAAATATATTAAAATCTCAGATAGCGCAGTTATGAGCAAATAAAAAAGCAAATACTTTGTAAAGTTACTTTCCAAGATTTCTTTTCCTAACAATGAAAAGATTGCGGGAATAGTTACGCAAAATACATTACGAAAGTAATCAGGGATTTTTCTGTTAAAAAAACACACTAAAAAATTATTTATCCCTACTTTTGCATTCGAAAACAAAAAAGCAATTTTTGAAGTCCTTATTTAGCATATTACTAGCTGTACTTTTACTACTACCTTCTTTTGGTAGTTTCTTTGCTTATAGTTCATTCAAATTGAATCAGGACGAAATTGCAAAAACCATTTGTATCCAAAGAAAAATGGTCAATAACAGTTGTAACGGTCGTTGCGAACTTCAAAAAAGTTTAAAAAAATACGAAGACAACGAAAAGAAAATGCAAAACAATCTGGATAACAAAGTAGATTTTGTTTTTATTCAGAATACCGTTGTTGCCAACAATTTCAAGTTAATTGAATTTCATTTTTCTGGCAAACCTAATTTCTTTGTTTTAGAAAAGAAAGCCATCTCTGTTTCCCTTTCTTCGTTTAGACCTCCATCCTATTTGATATAAATTTTAAGATCGCTGTTCAATTTTTTATTGAACGGTATTTTCTTGGATTCCATCCAGGAAAAGCTTGTTATTTCTAAATTTATATCAACTAAAATGAAAAAAATATTGCTGGCTTTATTTACAATAAGCCAATTTGTTGTTGCTCAAAACAAAAGTAAACTAGACACCACTAACGTTCATGAACTTCAGGATGTTTTTGTAACCGCTAACCGAACGGCTACTTTACGCAAAGAAACTCCAGTGGCCATTAGTAAATTAACCGCTAAAACCATCAACGAAACTAAGGCGAATGCGGCGTACGAAATTGTCAATAAAACGCCTGGAGTTTTGATGGTGAATCTGGGAAACGAACAACATTCGATGGCCATTCGTCAACCGATGACTACTAATGCGTATTATTTATATCTGGAAGACGGTTTGCCAATTCGACCAATGGGAATCTTCAATCACAATGCTTTATTAGAGATCAATCAGTTTAATCTTCAAAGTATCGAAGTGGTTAAAGGCCCGGTTTCTTCACTTTATGGACCAGAAGCAGTCGGCGGAACTATTAATTTTATTTCACTAAAACCAAGCATCAATCCCGAATTCAAATTTGGAATTCAGGGAGATCATTTTGGTTTCCGAAGAATCCAGGCTGCTGGTGGTGCTACCATCGGAAAAATTGGTTTTCATATTGCCGGAATTTCCAGTTTACAGGAAAATGGCTGGATGGCAAATTCCGATTATAACAAGGACAATTTGAATGTCCGAATTGATTTTAACATCTCTGCTTCTACCCGATTAATCAGCAATACCATGTATGGCAAATATTACTCGCAAATGAGCGGAAGTGTCAACGAAGCCGATTTCAATAATCGAAGCTACAAAAGCACTTCTGACTTTACTTATAGAAAATCTGACGCTTTACGCACGAGATTAACGCTGGAACACGATTGGAACGAAAACGCCAGTAGTTACATTACATCTTACTTTAGAGATAATAAATTAGGCCAAAATCCTTCTTATGGGATTAGATGGAATCCCGCTGTAAATCCAACAACTGCAACTGGCGAAGTAAATTCGAATAACTTTAAAAGTTACGGAGCTATTGGGCAACACACCCATAAATTAGATTTCTTAAATACAAAAATTGTTGCCGGAGCACTTTATGATTATTCACCTGTAACCTATTGGGCGTACCGAACCAATTTGAGAGCCATTCTAAATCCTGGAACTACTGGTTCGCAAACCGTAGATCATTATGAAGTAATTGAAGAACGCCCTGATTTAAAAATTGCCGATTATACCGCTGACATTTACAACACCGCTGGATATGCGCAGTTGAGTTTTAATCCAATGGAAAAAGTAGTGGTTTCATTAGGCGGTCGTTATGATAATATGAAAATCAAATACAACAATGCACTCGATCTTTCATCTGGCGATAAAATCTACGACAAAGCTACTTTCAAAGCCGGAGCAAACTACAATCCATTTGATTTTGCGGGATTTTATGGAAATTATTCTCAGGGTTTTGCGCCTCCCGGCATTACTTCTATTTTTAGAGCCAAATCAGGAACGGGCGGAACAACTGGAATTCCTGCCGAGTTTTATTATAATTTAAAACCCGCCAGTTTTGAAAATTACGAAATTGGAGGTTGGTTTTCTTTGCTTCAAAATAAACTAAACTTTGATTATGCTTTCTATTATATGGAAGGCAAAAACGAGTTATTAAACGTAAAACTGGAAGACAATTCAACCGATTATCGTTCGGCTGGGGAAACACGTCATAAGGGAATTGAGTTTGGAATAAACTACAAGCCATCTACTCAAATTCATTTTCGTCTGGGAGGAACTTATGCACAGCATACTTTTATTGACTTTAAAGTTTCAGACAAACCGACTGATGTTTTACAAAACTTAGATGGCAAAGAAATGCCCGCTGCACCGAGATGGTCTGGAAATTCAGAGATTTATTATTATCCAGATTGGCTGCCAAATCTTAGAATTTCTGTCGAATGGCAGCATGTGGGCAGTTATTATCAGGACCAAATCAACACTGTAAAATACGATGGTTATAATTTGTTCAATGCCCGAATTGGTTACCAATGGAAGGCTTTCGAAATCTACGGAAATGTCATCAACATCACCGATAAATTATATGCTTACAATGTATCCCGAGCCAACACTACAAATGCTCAAGCGACTTATACAGCTGCAGCTCCAAGAACATTTGTGTTAGGAATTCAATATAATTTTTCGTTGAAAAACAAATAATTTATAGTCACTGTTTAAAATCAAACCATTCTTAAGTTCAAAAAAAATGAGCAAGAAAAATATAAAAAAGAAAGATTCCAAGTGGGTCAAGAAAATCAAACAGAATATGTACCAATGGCATCGAACCATTGGGATTATCACCATCATTCCGGTTATTTTCTGGACTTTATCAGGATTAATGCATCCGTTTATGGCGCATTTTTTCAAACCTGAAATTGCCAAGGAAAAATTAGAGGTTCAAACGGTAAATCAAAATCAATTATCGCTTTCTATTCAGGAAGTTTTAAAGAAAAATGACATAACACAATTTAAAAATTTCCGAATTGTTTCTTTTAACGATGCTACATTTTATCAGGTAAAGAACATTGTTGGCGACTTATTGTATTTCTATACTTCAAACGGAAAAGAACTGCAAAACGGAGATAAAATATACGCCGAGTGGCTGTCACGTTATTTCCTAGACGATCAAAAAAGCAGCGTAAAGAATAGCGAAATCATAACTGAATTTGACAATCAGTACAAGTATGTCAATCGGTATTTGCCTGTTTACAAAATAACCTTAGACCGCCCCGACACAATGGAAGTCTATGTGGAAACTTCTTCTGGTAAATTAGCCACTTACAACCCAACATCCCGACAATTCTTCATTTGGTTTTTTGACGTTTTTCACAACTGGTCTTTTATCGATGCTATCAGCAACAACAGTATTCGCATTATCACCATGATTTTCTTATTGTCGATTATTGGGTTTTCTGCCATTAGCGGAATCGTGATTTATGGCTTTTTATGGAAACAATTTAAAAAATCAGATAGTTTAGAACCTAAAAAAGGCATTAGAAAATACCATCGCCAAATAGGAATCTGGATTTCGCTTTTTACATTGACGTTTGCTTTTAGCGGCGGGTATCATGCTACTAACAAATGGGATCCCTACACCTTAGACAAAATGGTTTACGAACCGACTTTTAAAACTAAGGAAATTGCATTAACAAATAACAAACTGAATTTAGACTGGAATCGCTTTGAAAATGTAAGTCTTATTACGTTTAACGACAGTATTTATTTCCGTTGCCAATTACAGGAAAAAGCAATTGGAAGATTTAAAATGCCAAAGTCCGATTCGACTTCGAAATGGAATAAAAAAGACACTCCAAAAACAGAAGTGGTTTATATCAATGCTACTACAAATACCGTTGCTCCAAATTTAGAGTTACAATATGCCGAATTTCTAGCCTATTATTTTACGGATGGCGCGGCTAAAGCAGCTTGTTGCGAAATGATGAATCCTGAAATTCCGGAAGAAACCGAAACTTCTCTTGAAAATGTAAAATTATTGGAATCGAAAGTGATTACTAATTTTGAAAGCAGAGAATATGGTTTTGTCAACAAGCGTTTGCCTGTGGTAAAACTAGCCTATGACACCCCTGAAAAAACGACTTATTTTATAGAAACCGCTACTTCCAGACTGGCTGCAAAAATTAAAAGTTCGGATATGGTGGAAGGTTATTCTTTTGCCATTCTTCATAAATTTCTATTTATGGATTGGGCTGGAAAAAACATCCGCGACTTAACAATGGTTTTAGCAGCATTAGCTATTTTGATTGTAAGTGTGTTGGGATTAGTTATGTTTATAAAGAAATAGAAATATATTTTTACCGCTAAGTTCGCTAAGTTTTTTGTAAGTTGTGTCATGAAACGCAAAGGACACAAAGCTTTGCGAACTTTGCGTTTTTATTTAAACCTAGCTAACAATTCTTTGTGTGCTTTGTGGTTAAAACTCAAACTTTAGAATTTTCTTCAAAATATCTCGCTTCAATTCGTTTAATATCTTTAATCGAATTCTTAGCCCAATCCAAACGTTTTTCTAAAATTTCAGCATCCGTCAATTGCCAGTTAATATCTGATCGTCGAAGCCTGTTTGTTAAATCCTGAATTATAATCGCTGCCGAAACTGAAATATTCAAACTCTCCGTAAAACCTACCATTGGGATTTTTAAGAAACCATCAGCGTTTTGCATTACTTCTTCTGATAAACCTTCTTTTTCTGTTCCAAAAAACAAGGCGCTGGGCTTAGTAATATCAAATTTTTCTACTGTACAATCCATTTCATGCGGAGTGGTAGCTATAATTTGGTAACCCTGATTTTTTAAGGAAGTAATGCACCCTAAAACCGAATCATGTCTTTTAATATCGACCCATTTTTGAGCTCCCATCGCAATTTGTTTATCGATGCGTTTGCCAAAACGCTGCTCAATAACATTCAATTCCTGAATTCCAAAAACCTCGCAACTACGCATTACTGCAGAGGTATTATGCAACTGAAAAACATCTTCAACGGCTACAGTAAAATGCTTGGTTCTATTTTTTAAAACTTCTAAAAAACGTTCTTTACGGTTATCTGTCAGTATATTTTCAAGAAATGCGAGGTAATCTAAATCAATCATGTAATCTTTTAATTTTAGGGCAAAAATAGTAAAAAATAAAAAAAGGATTTTTTTAACCGCAGATTCTCTTTTTTTATTTGGAACACAGATTAAAGAAATTGGAGGAATTTTTAAAATATTAATCTGTGATTATTTCTCTGATTTCTAAAATCTGTGTTCCTCCTTTTATACTGTAAAACCAAACTTTCATTTTCAAAAACTTTTTCCTTATTTTTGATAACCACAACCAAAAATACAATGAAGAAAAAATTAGTTGTTTTAACCGGAGCAGGAATCAGTGCCGAAAGCGGAATCAAAACTTTTCGTGACAGCGATGGATTGTGGGAAGGACATGATGTGATGGAAGTAGCTTCTATTGAAGGCTGGTATAAAAATCCGGAATTGGTTTTGGATTTTTACAATAAAAGACGCCGCCAACTCAAAGAAGTAAAACCCAATTTAGGACATCGGGAATTAGCCCAATTGCAAATTCATTTTGATGTGCATATTATTACTCAAAACGTAGACGACTTACACGAACGCGCGGGCAGTAAAAAGGTGTTGCACCTGCATGGCGAACTTTTAAAAGTGCGAAGTACGAAGAACCCTAATTTTATTTTAGAATGGGAAGGCGACTTGAATTTAGGCGATATGGATTCTCTCCAATACCAGTTGCGACCTCATATTGTCTGGTTTGGCGAAGCCGTTCCTGCTTTTGAAGAAGCTATTGCTATAACAGAATCAGCTGATTATTTTGCCGTTGTTGGCACTTCATTACAAGTATATCCAGCAGCAGGATTATTGGATTTTGTTCCTAAAAACACACCTCTTTTTTATATTGATCCAAAACCTATTGAAATTCCGAATCTAAAAATTCCAGTAGAAATATTTCCGATGCCCGCCACCACAGGAATTCCACATTTAAAGAATAGATTATTAGCCGAATTTCAATAAGGTAAAACAATCATACCTTACTAATACTAAATTGAGTTTTTGCCGCGAATTCACGAATAAATCCTTCTATTATGACACAAATAATCAATGAATTTAATTGTAATTAGTGAAATTTAAGATGTCTAATTCAAAAAACAATTTATGCATTCGTGGCAAAAAAACAGTCTGTAAAACCAATTTTAAATTACTTTTTTAAAACTGCATCTGTGATAATCTGCTAAAATCAGTTTTATCTGTGTTTCATTTTTTTTATCACTAAAATCAATTCTAAAATAGCCCGAAATTCTTAAAATTCTGTCTATATTTGTGCCTTTCGAAAAAATAACAACACAATGACGACTTTAAACGAATTGAATGCTATTTCTCCAATTGATGGAAGATATAGAAATAAAACCCTTTCTTTAGCTCCTTTTTTCTCAGAAGAAGCTTTAATCAAGTACCGTGTATTGGTAGAAATTGAATATTTTATTGCTTTGTGCGAAGTTCCTTTGCCACAATTAAAAAATGTAAACTCTAATTTATTCGAAAGTTTACGCAACATCTATAAAAATTTCTCTACTGCTGATGCGCTTTGGATCAAAGAAACAGAAAAAGTAACCAATCATGATGTTAAAGCCGTTGAATATTTTATCAAAGATGCCTTTGAAAAATTAGGTTTGTCAGAATACAAAGAATTCATCCACTTTGGATTGACTTCTCAGGATATCAATAATACTGCTATTCCACTTTCTACAAAAGAAGCTTTTGAGAAAGTGTATATGCCATCCTTGATTACTTTAATTTCAAAATTAAAAGAATTAAGTACTGAATGGAAGGACGTTCCAATGTTAGCTCGTACGCACGGACAACCGGCATCTCCTACTCGTTTAGGAAAAGAAATTGCTGTTTTTGTGGAGCGTATCGAAGAACAAATGCGTTTGTTATTCAATATTCCGTTTGCAGCTAAATTTGGTGGAGCAACAGGAAATTACAATGCACATCACGTAGCTTACCCACAAATTGACTGGAAACAATTTGGAAATAAATTTGTTCAGGAAAATTTAGGATTACACCATTCGTTCCCAACAACACAAATTGAGCATTACGATCATTTTGCTGCGTTTTTTGATGCCTTAAAAAGAATCAACACCATCATCATCGATTTAGACCGTGATATCTGGACGTATGTTTCTATGGAATATTTCAAACAAAAAATCAAAGCAGGAGAAATTGGTTCATCGGCAATGCCGCACAAAGTAAATCCTATTGATTTTGAAAATTCAGAAGGAAACTTAGGAATTGCTAATGCTATTTTCGAACATTTATCGGCTAAATTGCCTATTTCAAGATTGCAACGTGATTTAACTGACAGTACGGTTTTAAGAAATATTGGTGTACCAATGGGACACACTATTATTGCATTTGAAGCTACTTTAAAAGGATTAAACAAGTTGTTATTGAACGAATCTAAATTCCACGATGATTTAGAAAACAACTGGGCTGTTGTGGCTGAAGCAATTCAAACCATTTTACGTCGTGAGGCTTATCCAAATCCTTATGAAGCTTTAAAAGGCTTGACAAGAACTAACGAAGCCATTACTAAAAAATCGATCCATGAGTTTATAGGTACTTTAGAAGTTTCGGATGCTATTAAAACCGAATTATTACAAATTACACCAAGTAACTTTTTAGGAATCTAATTAGAAAAACATATTTATTTTTAAAAAGCTATCCTAATCGATAGCTTTTTTTATAAAATCATATTAATTATACAATAAAATTGCATAACAAAAGTCGTTTTATTATATTTAGCAGAATTGTAAAAATACCGAATACTATATGAGTACAGTCTCCGCAGTTGCTGAAGCATCACACCATTTAAAACCCTTAATCAGCGATTTAGGATTAATCCTTATGACTGCAGGAATTGCAGTATTGTTGTTTAAGAAAATGAAGCAACCCTTAGTTTTAGGATACTTAATTGCTGGATTTTTAGCTGGAAACCATTTTGATTTTTTCCCTTCTATAAGAGATATGCGAAGCGTTGAAGTCTGGGCTGAAATTGGGGTTATCTTTTTACTTTTTAGTTTGGGGCTCGAGTTTAGTTTTAAGAAATTGATGAAAGTAGGCGGAACCTCCTCCATTACTGCGATAACCCAGATAGTATTTATGACGCTCATTGGTTACTATGTAGGCCAATGGATGGGCTGGAACAATATGGATAGTATTTTTCTGGGAGCCACACTTTCTATATCTTCCACAACCATTATCATTCGTGCTTTTGATGAACTGGGAGTTAAAGGAAAAAAATTCGTCGGAATTGTATTTGGTGCCTTAATTGTTGAAGATATTGTTGCCATTTTAATGCTGGTTTTACTATCTACCATTGCAGTAAGCAATCAGGTTTCTGGAGGCGAATTAATGCAATCAGTTCTTAAATTAGTATTCTTTTTAATCATCTGGTTTTTAGGCGGAATTTTTATTATTCCAACGATTCTAAAAAAAGCAAAACACCTTTTAACTGACGAGATGCTGCTTATTATTTCGGTAGCACTTTGTTTGATGATGGTAATGTTTGCTGCCAATGTTGGTTTTTCTCCAGCTTTAGGTGCTTTTATCATGGGATCTATCATTGCTGAAACCACTCAGGCTGAAAAAATTGAACATTTAATCCAACCCGTTAAAGATTTATTTGGCGCCGTTTTCTTTGTATCTGTCGGGATGTTAATTAATCCTGATACTTTGATTACCTATGCCCTGCCCGTTGCTTTGATTACATTGGTTACGGTTTTTGGAAAAGCATTCAGTTCAGCTATGGGCGCTTTACTTTCGGGACAGCCTTTGAAACAATCAGTGCAAACAGGAATGAGTTTGGCGCAAATTGGGGAGTTTTCTTTTATTATTGCCACTTTAGGAATGACATTAAAAGTAACCAGTGATTTTCTATACCCTATAATTGTTGCGGTATCGGCAATTACTACTTTTACAACTCCGTTTTTAATTAAATATGCCGAACCTTTTTCGGAAATATTGGTGCAAAAATTACCCAGAAGATGGGTTAGACGAATTGATCGTTATAGTGCCAATGCACAAGCTATTCACTCCGTGAGTACCTGGCAGGTGGTTATTAGAGCGCACATTGTTCAAATTATACTTCACGCTATTATTATTACTTCGATTATTTTAATGTCGTCTAAGTTTGTAATGCCTTTAGTGGAAAATTCCCGATTTGGAAATGCCATTGCTGCATTAATCACTATGATTGCTATTTCTCCATTTTTATGGGCACTTTCGCTGCGCAGAGTGGCTGTAAAAGAAGTTGATCAACTATTCGAAGAAAAAAAATACCGTGGTCCTATTTTGATGCTTTTCTTTTTCAGAATGGGATTAGCCGTGTTTTACATCGGATTTTTACTGAATATCTTTTTCTCACCAGTTACTGCTTTTTTTGCATTGGTATTTGCTATTATCATCTATTTGTTTTTTCCCAAAAAACTACACGAACAATACCATAAAATTGAAAGTCATTTCCTGACGAATCTTAATGATAGAGAAGAAAAGAAAATCGATCGTCGCTTTGCTAATCTTACGCCCTGGGATGGTCACATGACTACTTTTGAAATTTCTAAAGAATCTAATCTGGCAGGGAAAACACTTCGCGAAATTAGAATGAGAGAATTGATAGGGATTAACATCGCTTACATAAAACGTGGAGAACTTGTTATTCAAATTCCAAACAAAACCGAACGTTTGTTTCCTGGTGATGAAATATGCGTTATTGGTACCGATGCTCAGGTAAAAGAATTCTCTAACTTTTTAACCCAAAATGAGGTTGCTATTCCAAGAAAAGTGACTGAACAAATTATTTTACGCCAAATTGAATTGACCAACGAAGAATTTATTGGTGTTACTGTTGGACAATCAAAACTGAGAGAGCGCACACATGGATTATTAGTAGGCGTTGAACGAAAAGGACAACGAATGCTTAACCCAGAATCTAATCTTGTTTTAGAAAAAAATGATTTGATATGGCTCGTGGGTGAGAAAAGATTAATGGCAGAAATATTTAAGGAATAAGATTTCTGTTTTATACAATTAAAAATACCTGAACAAATAACTGTTCAGGTATTTTTTTGTTTTCATGCTAAAAATAAAGCCTTTACAGCTACTTTTTCAATTCAAATTTGAGTAAATTTATAGTATCGAGATAATCAATTATCTTGCAATTTCCTCAGGGAAATTCTATAAGAGCACTAACAAAATACTAATTGAAAACTATTTAATATGGCATTTATAGATTATTACAAAGTATTAGAAGTAGACAAAAAAGCAACGGAAGCGGAGATTAAAAAAGCCTTCCGGAAATTAGCTCGTAAATACCATCCCGACATTAACCCCAATGATAAGGATGCTGAAAAGAAATTCAAAGAAATCAATGAGGCTAATGAGGTACTAAGCAATACTGAAAAAAGAAAAAAATACGATGCTTATGGTGAAAACTGGCAACATGCAGGCGAATTTGAAAAAGCGAATCAGCAGCAACGCTATTATAATAAAAATGCCTCTCAGGAAGAATTCAGTTCTTACGGAAGAGATGGCGACGATTATTCGGATTTTTTTGAGTCTCTTTTTGGAAACAGTAATCGAAATCGAAGCAGAAGTCAACAATTTAAA
>Ga0247814_10000787_pt1 | contig 22071 bp, 20 predicted proteins | sample UWRJL179409R1_FD_179947 | JGI IMG/M metagenome (GOLD analysis project Ga0247814, IMG submission 179947) | Plant litter microbial communities from Arlington Agricultural Research Station in Wisconsin, United States - UWRJ-L179-409R-1 | ecosystem: Environmental > Terrestrial > Plant litter >... | reverse complement strand
TGCGTGACGCGGTCAAGGAAAAGGTCGAAGAGATCGAAGCCGAACAGATGCGCAAGGTCTACAAAAAGGAACGCGATCAGATCAAGGATGAAATCATCCAGGCGTTCCTGCCGCGCGCCTTTATCCGTCGCTCGTCGACCTTCGCCGCGATTGCGCCGAAACAGGGCCTGATCCTGGTCAACTCGGCCAGCCCGAAACGTGCCGAAGACCTGCTGTCGACCCTGCGTGAAGTGATCGGCACCCTACCCGTTCGTCCGCTGACGGTAAAAATGTCGCCAACCGCGACCATGACCGAATGGGTCACCACGCAGAAAGCTGCCGACGACTTCTATGTACTGGACGAGTGCGAACTGCGCGACACCCACGAAGACGGCGGTATCGTGCGTTGCAAACGTCAGGATCTGACCAGCGAAGAAATCCAGCTGCACCTGAGCACTGGCAAAGTCGTGACCCAGCTGTCGTTGGCCTGGCAGGACAAGCTGTCGTTCATGCTCGACGACAAGATGACTGTCAAACGCCTGAAGTTCGAAGATCTGCTGCAGGATCAGGCGGAACAGGACGGCGGCGATGAAGCGCTGGGGCAACTGGATGCCAGCTTCACCCTGATGATGCTGACCTTCGGCGACTTCCTGCCGGCGCTGGTTGAAGCGCTGGGTGGGGAAGAGACTCCGCAGGGGATCTAAACCCAACCAGTTCCCAATGATGGAACCGGTTCAAATGTGGGAGCTGGCTTGCCAGCGATAGCGGTGTTACAGATGGCTTATATGGAGTCTGACACGCCGCCATTGCTGGCAAGCCAGCTCCCACAATGTTTTGTGGTGTAACAAACAATAAGGAACAAGCCATGCGCGCACTGGCTGCACTCAGCCGCTTTGTCGGCAACACCTTCGCTTACTGGGTTCTGATTTTTGCTGTGATTGCGTTTCTGCAACCGGCGTGGTTCCTCGGCCTGAAAAGCGCGATCGTACCGTTGCTCGGGCTGGTCATGTTCGGCATGGGCCTGACCCTCAAACTCGACGACTTCGCTGCTGTTGCCCGCCACCCATGGCGCGTGGCACTGGGCGTGGTTGCACATTTCGTGATCATGCCCGGCGTGGCGTGGTTGCTCTGCCAGGCATTTCATTTGCCGCCAGAAATCGCGGTCGGCGTGATTCTGGTCGGCTGCTGCCCAAGCGGCACGTCGTCCAACGTGATGACCTGGCTGGCTCGCGGCGATCTGGCGTTGTCGGTCGCGATCGCTGCCGTCACCACCCTCCTCGCCCCGCTGCTGACCCCGGCGTTGATCTGGCTGCTGGCCTCGGCATGGTTGCCGGTATCGTTCATGGAGTTGTTCTGGTCGATCCTGCAAGTGGTGTTGCTGCCGATCATCCTTGGCGTGGTTGCTCAGCGTCTGCTCGGCGACAAGGTTCGTCACGCCGTAGACGTGTTGCCGCTGGTGTCGGTGGTCAGCATCGTGATCATCGTCACTGCCGTGGTAGCCGCGAGTCAGGCGAAGATTGCCGAATCCGGTCTGTTGATCATGGCCGTGGTGATGCTGCACAACAGCTTCGGTTATCTGCTGGGTTACTTCACCGGGCGTCTGTTCAAGTTGCCACTGGCACAGCGCAAGTCGCTGGCCCTGGAAGTCGGCATGCAGAACTCCGGCCTGGGTGCCGCGCTGGCCAGTGCACATTTCTCGCCGTTGGCGGCGGTGCCGAGTGCGCTGTTCAGCGTCTGGCACAATATTTCCGGCGCACTGCTTTCGACCTACTTCCGACGCATGAGCGAGAAGGAAGATCGCGAGGCCTCGGTGCAACAAGCCTCCGACTGAGGCGAAACTTGATCCCCGGATTAATGCTGGTCAAACTATCGCGCAACGCGGGGACGACCCTGCGGCTCGATCGAGTCATTAATCTGGGGACGACCCCGTCAATCGATGGAGGTCTTTCATGTCCTGGATCATTCTGTTTTTCGCCGGCCTGTTCGAAGTCGGCTGGGCCGTCGGCCTGAAATACACCGACGGTTTCTCCCGCCCGCTACCCACCGCCCTGACTGTTGCGGCCATGGCCATCAGCCTTGGTTTGCTCGGCCTTGCGATGAAAGAATTGCCGCTGGGCACGGCTTACGCGATCTGGACCGGCGTCGGCGCCGTGGGCACGGTGATTGCCGGGATCATTCTGTTTGGCGAGTCGATGGCGTTGATTCGGCTGGCCAGTGTGGCGTTGATCATTACCGGGTTGATTGGCCTTAAGGTCAGCGCCTAGGCATCTACCGCAATCGCGAGCAGGCTCACTCCTACAGGGAAACGCATTTCAAATGCAGGAGTGAGCCTGCTCGCGATAAGGCCAACACAATCAGCGCCTATCTAACGGCCCCGCGCAACTCCCCCACCAACACCTGCAACTTCGCCGGCTCCGCCGCATCAACGTCCACCGGCGAACCCGCCACCAACGTCACCCGCGACCACAACCGCCGAAACACACCTTTATTCGGATCGCGACTGAAGAAACTTCCCCACAGCCCTTGCAACGCCAGTGGAATCACCGGCACCGGCGTCTCCTCAAGAATCCGCGTCAACCCGCCCCGGAACTCATTCATCTCGCCGTCGGCGGTCAGCTTGCCTTCCGGAAAGATGCATACCAACTCACCGTCCTTCAGATATTGGGCAATCCTCGTGAAGGCCTTTTCGTAGATCTGGATGTCTTCCTGGCGACCGGCGATAGGAATGGTCCCCGCCGTGCGAAAGATAAAGTTCAGCACTGGCAGGTTGTAGATCTTGTAATACATGACAAAGCGAATCGGCCTACGCACCGCGCCACCAATCAGCAAGGCATCGACGAACGACACGTGGTTGCACACCAGCAGTGCCGCGCCTTCGTCAGGAATCGCGTCAAGGTTGCGATGTTCGACGCGGTACATGGAATGGCTGAGCAGCCAGATCAAGAAACGCATGCTGAACTCGGGGACGATCTTGAAGATGTAGGCGTTAACGCCGATGTTGAGCAGCGACACCACCAGGAACAACTGCGGAATCGACAATTGCACCACGCTCAACAACACGATCGAAACAATCGCCGAGACCACCATGAACAGTGCGTTGAGAATGTTGTTGGCGGCAATCACCCGAGCCCGCTCGTTCTCGGCGGTGCGTGACTGGATCAGCGCGTACAGCGGCACAATATAGAAACCGCCAAAAATGCCGAGGCCGAGGATGTCGATCAGCACTGCCCAAGTGTGCACAAAGCCCAGCACCTCGATCCAGCTATGGCCGGTGACACTGTCGGGAATTCCACCGGAGTGCCACCACAGCAACAGCCCGAACACGGTCAGGCCGAACGAGCCGAACGGCACCAGACCGATCTCGACCTTGCGCCCGGAGAGCTTCTCGCAAAGCATCGAACCGAGGGCGATACCGACCGAGAAAACAGTGAGAATCAGCGTTACAACAGTTTCATCACCGTGCATCCATTCCTTGGCATACGCCGGAATCTGCGTCAGGTAAATCGCCCCGACAAACCAGAACCACGAGTTGCCGACAATCGAGCGCGACACCGCCGGGGTCTGGCCCAAACCGAGCTTCAGTGTGGCCCAGGATTGACTGAAGATATTCCAGTTCAGACGCATCTCTGGCGAAGAGGCCGCCGCGCGGGGAATGCTACGGCTGGCCAGATAACCCAATACGGCGATGCCGACGATGGCGGTCGACACCAACGGCGCGTAATGAGTCGAGGACATGATCACCCCGGCACCAATCGTCCCGGCGAGAATCGCCAGAAACGTGCCCATCTCCACCAGACCGTTGCCGCCGACCAACTCATCCTCACGCAGCGCCTGCGGCAGGATCGAATACTTCACCGGCCCGAACAGCGCCGAGTGCGTGCCCATGGCGAACAGCGCCACCAGCATCAGCGACAGATGATCAAACAGGAAACCGACGGATCCCACGGCCATAATGGCGATTTCCGCCAGTTTGATCAGACGGATCAGCGCGTCTTTGGCGAACTTTTCACCAAACTGCCCGGCCAGTGCCGAGAACAGAAAAAACGGCAGGATAAACAGCAACGCACACAGGTTGACCCAGATCGAACGGTCACCCTCGATGGTCAGCCGGTAGAGAATGGCGAGGATCAGCGACTGCTTGAACACGTTGTCGTTGAATGCGCCGAGCGACTGGGTAATAAAGAACGGCAGGAAGCGCCGGGTGCGCAGCAGGTTGAACTGTGAGGGGTGACTCATCTTCCGTGTTTTCCTGATTGTTTGAATAGGTAGAGAGGCCTGGGTATTTGCTATTGGAATCTCGAACCGCGATCCAGGCCACACCTTACCTAAACTTTTCAGGTTATTTCTTCAAACCTGCAATGCACGGCGAGACAAACAGTTCGCCGCGCCACGCGCCTTGCACGGTGCGTTTGCCGACAATCAACCACATCACCGCCAGCAACATCACCAACAGCGTGCCGACGACGCTGAAAAACGTCAGGTTCAGAGTGCTCGCCAGTTTCAGGGTTGCCAGCGAATACACGCCCAACGGGAAGGTGAATCCCCACCAGCCGAGGTTGAACGGAATGCCGTCACGCAAGTAACGCACGGTGATCAGCAGCGCCATCAGCATCCACCACAACCCGAAGCCCCACAGGGTGATCCCCGCAATAAGCCCCAGACCCGCAGCGATCTCGCCGATGCCCGGCAGACCGTTCGCCGCGAAAATCGCTGGCGCATCACCGCCCAACAGCAACATGCCCAGCGCACCGGTGCCGATCGGGCCTAGGGCCAGCCAGCTCGAAGCGGCCATGTTTTCGTGGGGCAGTTTATGCAGGGCCATGCGCAGCAGCAGGATCGTCAGAATGCTGAACGCTACCGGTAGGGAAAAAGCCCAGAGCACGTAGCTCGTCGTCAGCACCACCAGTTGCGAGTGAGCATCGGTGAGATGTGGCGCAAGCAGACCACCACTGGCCGCCGCCACTTCTGCTGCCACGACCGGCAGCAGCCAAACCGCCGTCATCTGGTCGATGCTGTGTTCCTGGCGGGTAAACATCAGGTAGGGAATCAACACGCCGCAGGCCAGCGACATCGCCACATCAACCCACCAAAGCACTTCGGCCAGATGAATCACGCCATTGCCCCACCGCGGCAGACCGAACAGCAAAAAGCCGTTGATGATCGTCGCCAGGCCCATGGGAATGGTGCCGAAGAACATTGATACCGTGGAATGACCGAAAATCCGCCGCGCTTCATCGAAGAACAAGATCCAGCGCGCGGCGTAGGCAGCGGTAAACAGGCTGAACAACAGAATGTTGAACAACCACAAACCTTCAGCAATGGCGTGCAGGCCTGGAATGGCCAAGGGCAGTTGCGCCAGCGCCAACGCCAGCACACCCGTGCCCATGGTGGCGGCAAACCAGTTCGGGGTGAACTGGCGGATCACTTCGCGCGGATGCTGAAGCTGGCTGAACGGCTTGATGCCGGGTTTGGCGCTGTTGGGGCAAATCATCATGAACTCCTGTCCTCTGGTGAGGTTGAGTCCATGGTAGAACCGAATCGAATATCTATATAACGGGTAATATCTCTAACTGTTATCTGTTTTACCAATAAGCAATCAGACACTGCCCTCGGACTCGATGACCAAAATCCGCGCCACGCCTTGCGGGTGGGCGACATGCTCGGTGCCAACCGAGGCATGGAAAATGTCACCGACGTCGAGCTGCACCTGTTTTTCCTCGCCTTTTTCACGGTAATGCATCAGTACTTGGCCATCGAGCACCACGAACACTTCCTCGCCGTCGTTGACGTGCCATTTGTACGGCTGATCCGTCCAGTGCAGGCGCGTGGTGATGCCGTTCATGTTGGCGATGTCCAGCGCGCCCCAGGCGCGCTCGGCGGTAAAGGTTTTGCTGCGAATAATCTTCATGAGTCGATCCGTGAAAAGAAGGCTGGGCAAGGCTAACCGAAACCGCAGCGATTATGGAGCGCGGCACACTTTGGCCGGCGCAGGACGCAGGCTGAGCAACAACGCGCCGACGGCCAGCACGATCAAAATCGCTCCGTAACCATCGGCGGTCGCCAGCAGACCGTAGCTGCGCGACAAGTGCCCGGCGAGCAACGCCGGCAAGCAGAACGCCAGATAACTGAGCACGTAATACGCCGACATCAAACCCGCCCGTTCATGGGGCAGCGCCAGCGGCACCAGGCTGCGCACAGCACCGAGAAACCCGGAACCGAAGCCGCACCCGGCCACCAACGTGCCGAGGAAAAACAGCGACAGACTGGCGCTGTGCACGCCGAGCAGAATCAGCACCAGCCCCATCGGCAACAAGCTTGCGCCCAACTGCAATGCGCGTTTGGCGCTGCGATTGCGCAAGGTGAAGATCATCAGCGCGCCGGTCACTGTCAGTGCCGCTACCGTCGCGCCGCCGATCAGGTTGGACGTCGACCCAGTGGCAGTGCGCACCAGTGACGGCGCTAGCGAGGCATAGAAACCACCGAGCGCCCACGTTGCGGTATTCAATGGCAGAACTTTCCACAACGTTGAGCGCGCTTGAACCGGCACATGCAACGTTGGCCGTAACGACGCCCAGGCGCCGGCCTGAGGCGAAGCGCTTTCGGGCAAGCGCCAGACATAAATGCCCTGCAACACAAACAAACCGAGCAACAGCCAATAGGTCAATTGCAGTGGTGCCGGGGCAAATTCGGCGAGCAACCCGCAACCCATGCCACCCAGCGCCATCCCCAGCAGCGGCGCGACGCTGTTGATCAACGGGCCTTGCTGGTGATCGGTGTCGAGCAACGTAGCACTCAATACCGCCGTCGCCATACCGGTGGCAAAACCTTGCAGGACGCGAGCGCTGATCAGCCACGTCACGCTATCGGCGTAGATGAACAGCAACATCGCCAGCGCATTCAGCAGCACGGCGGTGAAGATCACCGGTTTGCGTCCGAGGTGATCGGACAGTGAGCCCACGGTCAATAGAGCCGCCAACAGACTGAGCGCGTAGACGCCGAAGATCAGCGTCAGCACCGCTGCCGAGAAATGCAGCTGATCCTGATACAGGTGATACAGCGGCGTCGGCGCCGTGGACGCGGCGAGAAAACTGAGTAAGGTGATCGCCAGGAACCACAGGCTGGATCGATGGGAAGCAAGGCTGGTCATGGGCACACTCCGCAAAAGCTAATTTTTTGCTTTTGCGGAGTGTGCTACTGCCTCACGCTTAAAGCAAATTCTTTGTGTTAAGGTCTGCCGCATGGCAATTAAAGAAGGTTTACGCCCCGGTGGTCGCAGTGCCCGGGTGCAAGAGTCGATTCACTCGGCAGTCCGCGCACTGCTGCAGGAACAGGAGCGCTCGACGGTGACCGTGCCGCAAATTGCCGCGCGCGCCGGGGTGACGCCGTCGACGATTTATCGGCGCTGGGGCGATCTCGCAGCGTTGCTGGCCGATGTCGCCCTCGCCCGCATGCGTCCGGACAGCGAACCGGCGCAAACCGGCAGTCTGCGCAGCGATATCCGCGCCTGGGCCGAGCAGTATCTCGACGAGATGAGTTCCGAACCCGGCCGCAACATGATGCGTGACGTGCAGGCGAGCGCGACGCCGGGGTATTGCGTGACGATTATTGGCGCGCAGTTGCAGACGATCATTGCGCGGCATCCCGATGAAGCGACGCCGAGTGTTGATCGGCTGATCAATCTGGTGGTCGCGCCTGTGGTGTTCCGGATTCTGTTTTCGGCGGCGGCGCTGGAGGTGGATGAGCTTCATCGTCTGATCGATATTGCGCTGCGTCAGGACTGACGCCATCGCTGGCAAGCCAGCTCCCACAAGATCTCCAGTGAACCCAAATTTTGTGGGCGCCGCGAATAATGTGGGAGCTGGCTTGCCAGCGATGAGGCCCGACCTGTCACCGCAAAAACCACCCGCGTCCCCACCTGCGACACCCCGCCACGCCACGACCTTGGTCGACACTGACTAACCGCCCCGCGCGTGCGAGACTGTCCGCCCGGGCAGGAGTGCCGGGGAGTCTTCTGTCGGGAGTGTTGCATGTCGTTGTCCACCGGGCTGATCGCCGCCGTCGCCCTGGCCTATATGGCCATCATGTTCGCCATCGCCTTCTACGGCGACCGTCGCAGCACGCCGTTGCCGCCGCGCATGCGTGCCTGGGTGTACAGCCTGTCACTGGCGGTTTACTGCACCAGTTGGACGTTCTTCGGTGCGGTCGGCCAGGCAGCAGAACAACTGTGGTCATTCCTGCCGATTTACCTCGGGCCGATCCTGCTGCTGGTGGGGGCGCCGTGGGTCCTGCAAAAAATGGTGATGATCAGCAAACAGGAGAACATCACCTCCATCGCCGACTTCATCGCCGCGCGCTACGGTAAATCGCAATCGCTGGCGGTGGTGGTCGCGCTGATCTGTCTGGTCGGCGTTCTGCCCTACATCGCCCTGCAACTCAAAGGCATCGTCCTCGGCGTGAACCTGTTGATTGGCGCCGGCGCCGACGCCATGGGCACCCGCGCCCAGGACACCGCGCTGATCGTGTCGCTGGTGCTGGCGCTGTTCACCATCGTCTTCGGTACACGCAACCTCGATGCCACCGAACACCACCGTGGCATGGTGTTGGCGATTGCCTTCGAATCGCTGGTCAAGCTGTTCGCCTTCCTCGCCGTCGGCGCCTTCGTCACTTATGGCTTGTACGACGGTTTTGACGACTTGTTCAATCAGGCCATGCTCGCCCCGCGGCTTGAGGAATACTGGAAAGAAACCATTAACTGGCCGTCGATGGTGGTGCAGACCGGTGTGGCGATGATGGCAATCATCTGCCTGCCCCGGCAGTTCCACGTCACGGTGGTGGAGAACATCGATCCGCAGGACCTGCGTCTGGCCAAATGGGTGTTTCCGGCTTATCTCGCTCTCGCTGCACTGTTTGTCGTGCCGATCGCACTGGCCGGTCAGATGCTGCTGCCCAGCGACGTACTGCCGGACTCCTTCGTGATCAGCCTGCCCTTGGCGCAGGCGCATCCGGCACTGGCGATGCTGGCGTTTATTGGTGGCGCGTCGGCGGCGACCGGCATGGTGATTGTCGCCAGCGTGGCGTTGTCGACCATGGTTTCCAACGACATGCTGTTGCCGTGGCTGCTGCGGCGCAACAACGCCGAGCGCCCGTTCGAAGTGTTCCGCCAGTGGATGTTGTCGGTGCGCCGGGTGAGCATCGTGGTGATCCTGCTGCTGGCATATGTCAGCTACCGTTTGCTCGGTTCCACCGCCAGCCTCGCCACCATCGGCCAGATCGCTTTTGCTGCCGTGACTCAACTGGCACCGGCCATGCTCGGCGCCCTGTACTGGAAGCAGGCCAACCGCCGTGGCGTTTTCGCAGGTTTGGCCGCGGGCACATTCCTGTGGTTTTACACACTGATTCTGCCGATCGCCGCGCACAGCCTTGGCTGGTCGCTGAGCAGTTTCCCGGGGCTGGCGTGGTTGCACAGCAATCCGCTGAATCTGCCGATCACCCCGCTGACCCAAGGCGTGGTGCTGTCGCTGGCGGGTAACTTCACGCTGTTTGCATGGGTCTCGGTGCTGTCACGTACGCGGGTGTCAGAGCATTGGCAGGCCGGGCGTTTCATTGGTCAGGAGATCAGCGCGCGGCCCAGTGCACGCTCGATGCTGGCAGTGCAGATCGACGATTTGCTGCAACTGGCCGCGCGCTTTGTCGGTGAAGAGCGTGCGCGCCAGAGCTTCATCCGCTTTGCCTATCGTCAAGGCAAGGGCTTCAATCCGAACCAGAATGCCGACGGCGAATGGATCGCTCACACCGAGCGCTTGCTGGCCGGTGTACTTGGCGCCTCTTCTACGCGCGCTGTAGTAAAAGCCGCCATCGAAGGTCGGGAAATGCAACTGGAGGACGTCGTCCGGATCGCTGACGAAGCATCGGAGGTGCTGCAATTCAACCGCGCCTTGTTGCAAGGCGCGATCGAGAACATCACCCAAGGCATCAGCGTGGTCGACCAGTCGCTGAAACTGGTGGCGTGGAACCGGCGTTATCTGGAGCTGTTCAATTATCCCGACGGTCTGATCAGCGTCGGGCGGCCGATTGCCGACATCATTCGCTACAACGCCGAGCGCGGTTTGTGTGGCCCAGGTGAAGCGGAGGTACACGTTGCCCGCCGCCTGCACTGGATGCGCCAGGGCCGCGCGCATACCTCGGAACGGCTGTTTCCCAACGGCCGGGTGATCGAGTTGATCGGCAACCCGATGCCGGGCGGTGGTTTTGTCATGAGTTTCACCGATATCACCGCGTTCCGCGAGGCTGAGCAGGCGCTGACCGAGGCCAACGAGGGCCTCGAGCAACGCGTCAGCGAACGCACGCAAGAGTTGTCGCAACTCAACGTCGCGCTGACCGAAGCCAAAGGTACCGCCGAGGCGGCAAACCAATCGAAAACCCGCTTCCTCGCGGCGGTCAGTCATGACTTGATGCAGCCGCTGAACGCTGCACGGCTGTTCTCCGCCGCCCTCTCCCATCAGGATGATGGCTTGAGTAGCGAAGCGCAGAAACTGGTGCAACACCTCGACAGTTCGCTGCGTTCGGCCGAGGACTTGATCAGCGATCTGCTGGATATTTCCCGCTTGGAAAACGGCAAGATCAATCCGGATCGCAAGCCTTTTGCACTCAATGAGTTGTTCGACATTCTCGGCGCCGAATTCAAGGCGCTGGCGCAAGAACAAGGCTTGAGCTTTCGCGTGCGCAGCAGCCATATGCGCATCGACAGCGACAGCAAATTGCTGCGACGGATTTTGCAGAACTTCCTGACGAACGCCTTCCGCTACGCCAAAGGCCCGGTGCTGCTGGGTGTGCGTCGCTGCGGGGAAGAATTGTCGCTGGAAGTGTGGGATCGCGGACCGGGTATTCCGGAAGACAAGCTGCAGGTAATTTTCGAAGAGTTCAAACGTCTCGACAGTCATCAGACCCGTGCCGAAAAAGGTCTGGGGCTTGGATTGGCGATTGCCGACGGTTTGTGTCGCGTGCTCGGCCATACGCTACGTGTGCGTTCGTGGCCAGGACGCGGCAGTGTATTCAGCGTCAGCGTGCCATTGGCACTGACGCAATCCGTACCGTCGAGCATCTCTATCGAGTTGAATGGCACATTGCACAGCGGCTCACGGGTGCTGTGCATCGACAATGAAGACAGCATTCTGATCGGTATGCACAGCTTGTTGAGTCGTTGGGGATGCCAGGTGTGGACGGCGCGCAATCGCGAGGAGTGCGCGGCATTGCTGAGCGAAGGCGTGCGCCCGCAACTGGCACTGGTCGACTATCACCTGGATCACGGCGACACCGGCACCGAATTGATGGCCTGGTTGCGCACCACGTTGGGCGAGCCGGTGCCGGGGGTGGTGATCAGCGCGGACGGGCGACCGGAGACGGTCGCGCAGGTGCATGCAGCGGGGCTGGGTTATCTGGCCAAACCGGTGAAACCGGCGGCGTTGCGGGCGTTATTAAGTCGGTATTTGCCGCTTTAAAAGCAAAAGATCGCAGCCTGCGGCAGCTCCTACATATATCCCCCGTAGGAGCTGCCGCAGGCTGCGATCTTTTGATCTTTATTCAGGCAACTCGACCAGGCCATCGACGTCCGTCATCGCCCGCTCCAGCAGATCCGCCGGCAAGCTCTTGCTCGCCCGCGCACCCAGCAACTTGAGTTGCTCACTGCGGCTGACCAGATTGCCGCGTCCTTCGGTGAGCTTGTTGCGCGCTGAACTGTAGGCTTTGTCCAGTTGCTGCAAGCGATTGCCAACCTCATCCAGATCCTGGATGAACAGCACGAACTTGTCGTACAGCCACCCGGCACGTTCGGCGATTTCCCTGGCGTTCTGGCTCTGGCGCTCCTGTTTCCACAGGCTGTCGATGACCCGCAATGTCGCTAGCAACGTGGTGGGACTGACGATGACAATGTTGCGGTCGAAGGCTTCCTGAAACAGTGTCGGCTCAGCCTGCAAAGCGGCGGAGAATGCCGCTTCGATCGGCACGAACAGCAAGACGAAATCGAGGCTATGCAGGCCTTCCAGACGCTTGTAGTCCTTGCCGGCCAATCCTTTGACGTGAGTGCGCAAGGACAGCACGTGCTGCTTGATCGCGATCTGTCCGAGGGTGTCGTCATCAGCGGCGACGTACTGTTGATACGCGGTGAGGCTGACCTTGGAGTCGACCACGACCTGCTTGTCGCCCGGCAGATAAATGATCACATCCGGCTGGAAGCGCTCGCCATCCGGGCCCTTGAGATTGACCTGCGTCTGGTACTCGCGGCCCTTTTCCAGACCGGCGTGTTCGAGCACGCGCTCAAGAATCAACTCGCCCCAGTTGCCTTGGGTTTTCTGGCCTTTGAGTGCGCGTGTAAGGTTGGTTGCTTCGTCGCTCAGACGCAGGTTGAGTGCTTGCAGGCGCTCCAATTCCTTGGCCAGCGAGAAACGCTCACGGGCTTCGGCCTGATAGCTTTCTTCCACACGTTTTTCGAAGGACTGGATGCGTTCTTTCAAAGGATCGAGCAATTGCCCGAGACGCTGCTGACTGGTCTCGGCAAAACGCTGTTCGCGCTCATCGAAAATCTTTCCGGCCAGCTCGGCGAACTGCGCGCGCAATTCATCACGTGAGCCTTGCAGGTCGTTGAGGCGTTGTTGATGGCTTTCCTGCTGTTCGCGCAATTCGGCGTTCAACGAAGCGGCCTGAGCGTCGAGGCGGCGCAGCTCGGCTTCTTTGTTGGCGCGCTCAAGGTTCCAGGCATGGGAGGCGTCACGAGCATCGTCGCGTTCGATCTGCAGCAGTTCTACTTCCCGGCGCAGGGCCGCCAGATCCGCCTGTTTCGCGGCGTTGGCCTGACCGAGGTCGGCGACTTCATCACGACTGGCATCCAGTTGCGCGTTGAGCCCGTCCTGCGCCAGTTGCGCCATGGCCAGCCGCTCTTCGAGCAACGCCACGTCTGCCTGAGCGTTACTCGCCCGGCGTTGCAGTTGCCAGGCCAACGCCAGCAGCGGCAAGCCTGCCCCTGCGAGACCGAGCAATATGCTGGTCAAGTCCATAGCCATAGCGACTCCTGCCGATCCGATAAAGCCTGAAGGTTAACCAAGGCGCCAGAGCTTGGACAGCTCAGTCGTCGATGAGACCGAGTTCCTGTTGCGCACGCCGGTCACCCGCGCGAGCTGCCGAACGCAGCAAGTCCTGGCCGATGCGACGGTCGCGGGCATTGCCGCATTCACGGCACATCAGTTGTCCGAGACGGCTTTGTGCCGCCACTACGCCTTCGCGCGCCGGCTGCTTGAGCAGGCGGCCGGCCAAATGCTTGGCGTTGTGGCTGTCACTCAGGCGCGGACTGTCGAGCAGCCATTCGGCAACACGCACGGAAAAGCGCTTGGGCGAGGTAACAGGAAGGGGTTGTGAGGTAACAGAGTCTGATACTGAGCGAAACTTCATAAAGCACTGTGGGACAGATCGGAAGGCGCGCCACTCTACTCTCTTTTTCTTACAGGTAAAGTCGAAAGACAACCCGGCACGCCCGTCCTAGAGCAAGCGCTCGGGACAATCCACAGAAGCTGTGGATAACTCAGTGGACAACCGCGTTGCAACCCTCGCAAAGCCTTGTGGAATGGGGCTCGCAGTTAAACTGACGATTTTTTCACCAACTCAGAAAAGCCTTTTTTTTCATTGACTTAAACTTTTGATGCAGGCAGCCATCAGGGTCAGGATTAAAATGACAGCGTCGTTACAGTGCGCGCAACTAATGTGCACAAGTAGCTGTTACCCGGTTATATCGATGCGCCTTTTCGGGTCGTTCAGGCACTCAAGCTGGTGATAAAGCGCTCAGGCGAGGCTTCTGACAGGTTGCTTCACAGCGACCAACGGTCGAGAAGTGAGCCAATCAGGGGCAGTGCTGCGTATCCAAAAGCAGAAAGGCTCCGCGCACGCAATGTTTTTTCACTTCGGGTTTGCATTGCTCAAGCCTATCCGTTAGTATCCGCAGCGTTAGTACCAAGCTGAAAGTCAATTCCGGTCGAACACATCCCCACGGTCAACCTTCTACCAAGAAGCCAATCGCCGAAAAAAGCGGGAGCGACCCCTCGATGGTTTCCAGGTAAATCTTGCGACAACACAGCCTTTGAATGATGCAAAGGGTGTTGCGAAGGCCACTTACTCTGACCGAACCAGCCTGCAAATTGATCAGGATCTTCACCCCGGGCCCAGAACCTTTGCCCTTGATGTGTTGCCTGCCCTCCTAAGTACCTACCTGCCAGCCCAAGCGCGCCAACTTATCAGCGCTTCAAACTGGCTGCTTTGTTCCAGTCGGGTTCTTCGTTCGACCAATGGTGGTCGTCGTCACTGGAACGTTTTAACGTTGCACGGTTCTTATCCGTGTCATTTGTAGGAACACCTAATAACTATGTCTACTCAAATCCATACTCAGGATGCCATTCGCACCCTAACCAACGCTTTTGCTCCGATGAACTGCCTGATCATGGCCGCTCGCAAAGGCTGCTTCAGCTTCACACTGGTCAACGAACACGGTATCGCCCGCCACAGCGAGCGTCTGTATCCCGATCAGTACTCCAGCGCTGAACCGCTGCAGGCCGTGATCGACCGTACCCGTCAGGCACTGGTTGCCTGAAAGCCGAAAAGGCTGCAAAAGCAAAAGCCCCGCACGAAAATGCGGGGCTTTTTATTGCCCGATGTTTCACTTTTAGCGCAAACCGCCTAAGCACCTTCAGATATAACGGTTATAACTCGAAGGCGGAAATATTTTAAAAACAGTCCTTTACGCCGCGAATATGACACTACACTTCAACTCAAGCGGCGTGATCCGCTTGCGGCGAGCCTGAACCGATCCACCGCTGCCAAGGCCTCTTCAGGACTCGCCCCTCATTATAAGAATCGAGGGCTTTATGGGTATCGCTGCCAGCGAACTGTGCCGCTACGTGATTCGCCCCACACTGATCTACCTGGGACGTCACTGTGCAACCGCCGAATCCCTGTTGCTGGGCATCGCCGCCAGTCAGTCCGCCCTCGGTTCCGCCCTGCATGACCGCCGCGGCCACGGGCTCTACCGCATTGCCGAGCACCGCCACCAGGCACTCTGGGATGACTATCTGGCGCTCGATCCGGAACGCGCCAGCCTCGTTCGCGGCCTGGCCAGCCAGCATGCTTTTCTCAGCGGCCCGCACCTCGAACTGACCGTCAATCTGCGCTATGCCACTGCCATTGCCTGGCTGCTGGTCGAAGAACAAAACCCCACCCTCCCCGACCCGTCCGATTTGCTCGGCATGGCGCGCATCTGGCGCCAGACCTTTCAACCCCAAGGTCGCCTGCGCGATTTCACTTGCGCCTGGCAAACCTGTGTTTCACCGCTGAATCAGGTCGCCTGCTGACTGCCCAGTTTCGGAAGATCTTGCAACAGGTCGCGATTCTGGTCGGATTGTCCTACAAAACCGCTCTAAATCAAGGCATACGGACTATGGCGCTGGGACGAAAATGTTGGTAATTTTCGCCCCGGTGATCACCAGGAGTTCTAATAATGAAAAAAGTCATGCTCAAAACCACCCTTAGCCTCGCCGTTACCCTCGCCTCCACTCAAATTTTCGCGGCCGGCTTTGCCCTCAACGAACAAAGCATCAGTGGGATGGGGACTGGTTTTGCCGGGCGATCTTCTTCTGCCGACGACGCAAGCACTGTTTATGGCAACCCTGCTGGCATGTCGCGCATCAAGCGCGAACAGGTTACCGGTGGCGTAGCCGTTGTCGATGCTCACACCGATATCAGCAATGCCAGCTCCAGCCCCAACGGCGGCAGCAACAAAGGCGACATGGTGCCCTTCACCGCTGTACCTATGGGCTTCTATGTCAAACCAATCGATGAGCATTGGGCATTCGGCCTCGGTGTTTATGTGCCGTTCGGCCTGATCACTGATTACGAAAACGGCTTTGCCGGCCGTTACTTCGGCAGCAAGTCCGAAGTACAAGTCATCACCTTCCAGCCGACCGTCAGCTACGCCTTCAACGACAAGGTGTCGATCGGTTTCGGCCCAACCATCAACCGCATTGACGGTGCGCTGGAATCCAACCTGTCGATCACTCAGGCCCTGCCGGACGGCAAGGTCAAGATCAAGGGTGACGACACCGCGCTGGGCTACAACGTCGGCCTGCTGGTACAAGCCACCGACACCACTCGCGTGGGCCTGACCTATCACTCGAAAGTCGACTACAAGCTCGAAGGCAACACCAAGGTCAACTACGGCGCACTGGCCGCAGTCGGTCTGGGCTCCAGCCAGAAGTACGACGCTTCGCTGAAGATCACCACACCTGAATCGGTCGATCTCTCGGTTACCCAGGCGATCAACGATCGCTGGAACGTGTATGCCGGTACCACCTGGACCCGTTGGAGCCAGCTGGAAAAAATCACCGTGAAAAACTCTGGCGTTCAGCCGCTGCTGGCCGGCCAGTTCGGTTCGATCAACGAAGACCAGAACTGGCACGACTCCTGGGCTTACGCCGTGGGCACCTCGTACCAGTTGAACAAGGAATGGGTACTGCGTACCGGTCTGACGTTCGACCAGTCGCCGACCAATAACGAAGACCGTTCGCCACGCATTCCGACTGGCGACCGCACCATCTTCAGTATCGGTGCCGGCTGGAGCCCGACCGACGACCTGACCATCGACGTCGCCTACTCGTACCTGAAGGAAGAGTCGGTGAAGATTCGCAACGAAAACAATCGTGGCCAGACCTACGACGCCAAGTATGAAAACTCGGCAAATGGTTTCGGTGTCGGCGCGACTTACCGCTTCTGATGCTGCGCGGCGGGGCTAACCCTCGCCGACAAAAGCCCCGCTCTCTTTGCAGAGGCGGGGCTTTTTTATGCCTGAAATTTGTGCGACCTGTAGGAGCTGTCGAGTGCAACGAAGTTGCGATCTTTTAATCTGTTTTTTAAAGTCAAAAGATCGCAGCGTGCCGCAGCTCCTACAGATCAGGGCTTCAAGGGTTTCGAGGCGATGGCCTTCTCGATCGCAGCAATGAATTCCGGATCATCAGGCTTGGTCAGGCTGGAGAAGTTGGCGATCACCTTGCCCTGGCGATCGACCACATACTTGTAGAAATTCCACTTCGGCGCGCTGCTCTGTGCCGCCAGCACTTGAAACAGATGTGTCGCGTCATCACCACGAACCTTCTGCGGCTCGGTCATGGCGAACGTCACGCCGTAATTGGCGTAACAGACCTTGGCGGTCTCGGCGCTGTCCTTGGACTCCTGCTTGAAGTCATTGGAAGGCACGCCGAGCATTTCCAGCCCTTGACCTTCGTAGCGCTTATGCAGCGCCTCAAGGCCTTCGAACTGCGGCGCGAAACCGCAGAAGCTCGCGGTATTGACCACCACCAACGGCTTGTCGGCGTACAGCTGGCACAAATCGATGGATTCCTTGGCTCGCAACTTCGGCAGCGAGCCTTGCAGCAATTCTGGACAGTCAGCGGCCTGGGCCAGGCCAGTCAACGCCATCAGCAACGCGGGAACAGCACACCAGCGCTTCAGCATGTCGAGCATCCTTGAGCAGTCGTCAGACTTCGACGTTACTCGCCATGCCCGCTTCTAGCAAATGCTCATGCCCAATTGCATCAAGGCCAGGCCGCCCTGCTGCCAGCCCCACCACACCAGCGCCAGCAGTGCGGCGCCGAGTGCGCTGATGACCATGCGCGGCCAGAATCGACTCATGCGGCGCTCGCTGCGGTTTGCAGGCGGGCGACCGGACGCTCGCGCACCGGCCAGTTCAACGCAGCCGCCAACACACTCAGAAGGATCGCCACCTGCCAGATCAAGTCATAACTCCCGGTACGGTCATACACCACCCCGCCCAGCCAGCCGCCGAGGAACGAACCGAGCTGATGGAACAGGAACACGATACCGCCGAGCATGGACAGATTGCGCACACCAAACAAGGTCGCCACCGTGCCGTTAGTCAATGGCACCGTCGACAGCCACAAAAAGCCCATGGCCATGCCGAACAGATAAGCCGATGTGGTGGTCACCGGCAGCCACAGGAACAGCACGATCACCACTGCACGCAGCAGATACAAACCGGTTAGCAGGCGCGGTTTCGACATGCGCCCGCCGAGCCAGCCAGCGGTGTAAGTGCCGAAGATGTTGAACAGGCCGATCAGCGCCAGCACTGTCGTGCCGACGCTGGCCGGCAAGTGCTGATCGACCAGATAGGCCGGCAGATGCACACCGATGAACACCACTTGAAAACCACAGACAAAAAAGCCGAACGCCAGCAACCAGAATCCCGAATGCGAGCAGGCTTCGCGCAGCGCCTCGGACAGGGTTTGTTCATGACCGAGCAGCGGCAGCGGTTTGTCCTTGAGCATGCTCACCAGCGGCACAATCAGCGCCACCAGCAGGCCCAACACCAGCAACGCCGCCGACCAGCCGAGCCAGCCGATCAGCCCGAGCGTGCCCGGCAACATCGCGAACTGACCGAATGAGCCGGCGGCGCTGGCAATGCCCATGCCCATGCTGCGTTTCTCCGGCGGCACGGCACGGCCGACCACGCCGAGAATTACCGAGAACGACGTGCCGGACAGGCCGATACCGATCAGCAGACCGGCGCTCAGCGACAGCGTCACCGCCGAGTCCGATAAACCCATGCACACCAGACCCAAGGCATACAGCACGCCGCCGATCAGCACGACTTTTGCCGCGCCGAAACGGTCGGCCAGCGCGCCGGTAAACGGTTGCGCCAGGCCCCAGATCAGGTTCTGCAGTGCAATGGCGAACGCGAAGACCTCACGTCCCCAGCCGAACTGCGCACTCATCGGCGACAGAAACAGACCGAAGCCATGCCGCACACCCAAAGACAACGCAAGAATCAGCGCACTGCCGACCAACACCCAACCGCACGTACGCCACATCGATGTCATTGTTGTTCTCCGCTTGCGGGTATATACCCGCTTGAGTTTGGAAAAAACCGGCCTCAGGCCAGTTCATCCAGCAATCTGAGCAAGGTTTCACGCTTCTCGGCACCCAGTCGATCGATCAACCGCTGCTGCGCCGCTTCCCAGGCTGGCAGTGCTGCTGCCAGGCGTTGCACGCCGGTCTCGGTGAGCTTGACGATGCGGTTACGCATGTCCTCGCCTTCGGCCAATGCCACCAGCCCCTCACCTTCCAGCACCCGCAAATTGCGCCCGAGGGTGCTGCGGTCCAGGCCCATGGCTTCGGCCAGTTCCGAAATGCTCGGCTGATCCAGACGCTGCAGATTGCACAGTAAAGAATACTGGGCAACGTTGATCCCGAAGCCATCAAGAGCGCCGTCGTAATGCCTGCTGACGCCACGAGCGGCGCGACGCAGGTTGGTGCACAAACACTGAGAAGGAAGCATGATGCGTGTATATACCCGCGACTGTGTTAAATCAAGTTACAGATGAGTTTACCCTGAACATTTGTGCTGCCTGACACACCGCTATCGCGAGCAGGCTCACTCCTACAGGGGAACGCGGTCAACTGTAGGAGTGAGCCTGCTCGCGATGAGGCCGGCATGACCAGTAGAAATCCATCAGACCAAAACCAATCCAACCAACACCACCATCTCCAACAACTCCAGCAACGCCCCCGCCGTATCACCGGTCGTCCCGCCCAGCCGCCGCATCATCACCCGCCGCAGCCAGACAAACACTGCGAGCGAAATCACCAGCGCCACAACCGCGTGAAACCCGGCAATCAACAAGCAACCCAGCGCACTCGCCCCAAGCATCTGCCAGCCAGTCTTGCGCGGCAGATGATCGGCCAGCGCCTGCCCCAAGCCGCCTGCGCGCACATACGGCGTGGTCAGAAACAATCCCAGCAACGCTGCCCTTCCAAGCACTGGCACGACAATCAACATCAGCCCATGCCCCTGCTCGATCAACGCCAGCAGCGCAGCAAACTTGAGCAGCAACACCAGCACCAGCGTTACCACCGCAATCGGCCCGCTGCGCGGGTCCTTCATGATCGTCAGTGTGCGCTCGCGATCACCAAATCCGCCGAGCCAGGCATCGGCGCTGTCGGCCAGGCCATCGAGGTGCAACGCGCCGCTGAGCAACACCCACACCGTCAACAGCAATGCCGTATGCAACAACAACGGCGCGCCGGCCAGCGCCAGATTCAGCGCCCAGAGAATCACGCCGAACAGCAAGCCAACCAGCGGATAAAACAGCAGCGAACGCCCTAACTGTTCCGGCTCAGGCATGCCCGGCAAACGAACCGGCAAACTGCTGAGAAATTGCAGAGCGATCCACAGCGGCAACATGTCAGTGACCTTCATTGAGCGAACCGTCGGCCGCGACCGTCAGCGCAAACAACGCACCGTGAGCGACCTCGACATTGAGCAATTGTTCACGCGGTAACCCCCGCGCCTGCGCCAGCAACAAACGCATCACACCGCCATGACTGACCAGTAAAACCCGTTCGCCAGCATAGATGCTGTGCAGCCGCGCAACAGCGCTCAGGACGCGCGCGGAAAAATCACTGACTGGCTCTCCCTGCGGCGGAGTAAACGAATACGGGTCAGCCCAGAACAACCCCAAGGCCTCGGCATCCGTCTCCATCAACGCCGCCGCGCTCTGCCCTTCCCACGCGCCGAAGTGCAGCTCTTGCAGATCCTTGTCCAGATGCACTGACAGGTTCAGTTGCTCACCCAGCTCTGCGGCAAACCGCGCGCAACGTTGCAACGGCGAACTGACGATCCGATCCCACGGCCCGCCCTCGACCACGGCTGCACGCATTTGCGTCCAGCCCTTTTCGGTCAGCGCATCGTCGAGGCTGCCGCGCAAACCACCGCCGAGCTCAGTCTCACCATGACGCAGCAGATCCAGGCGCAAGGTCATGCCGGGCGATCCGCTACCGCTGCTTCGGCGAACGTCGCCATCTGCCCGTGCAGGTCGCAGGCCAGACGCAACAGCGGCACCGCCAACGCCGCGCCGCTGCCCTCGCCCAGACGCAGACCGAGTTCCAGCAATGGCTCGGCCTGCAGGGTTTCCAGCACATGGCGATGCCCCGGCTCGGCACCACGGTGACCGAACAACAGCCACTCGCGACAGGCCGGATTCAAACGCACCGCGACCAGCGCGGCGACCGTGCAGATAAAGCCGTCGACCAACACCGCAATACCTTCTTGAGCCGCCGCCAGATAGGCACCGACCAGCGCGGCGATTTCAAAACCACCCAGATTGAACAGGGTCTGCAAGACATCGCCACGCTGTGCGGCATGCAACGCCAGCGCGCGCTCGATCACTTGCGCTTTATGGCTGACGCCTTCGGCATTCAACCCGGTGCCGGGACCGGTCAGGTGTACCACCGGGCAATCGAGCAACGCACAGGCCAAGGCACTGGCAGCCGTGGTGTTGCCGATGCCCATTTCACCGCCGATAAACAGCTGTGCACCGTTGGATTTCGCTCGCTGCACGCTGTCGCGACCGGCCTGCAACGCCAGTTCGCCCTGAGCCTGAGTCATTGCCGCACCCTGAGCGAGATTCGCCGTGCCCGCGCCGATGTTCAAGTGGCGCACACCCGGCAGGTTCAGCGCGGGATTCACCGTGCCCAGATCGACCACTTCCAGCTGCGCCCCGAGCTGACGCGCCAGCACGCTGATCGCCGCGCCACCGCTGACAAAGTTGAGCAGCATCTGCCCGGTGACTTCCTGCGGGAACGCCGAGACCCCTTCAGCCACCACGCCGTGATCGCCGGCAAAAATCGCGATCCATACTTGCGAGAGCGTCGGCTTGACCTGCCCTTGCAGACCGGCCAACTGCACCGCCACCGACTCCAGCTGCCCCAGCGAACCCGCCGGTTTGGTCAGTTGCTGTTGTCGCGCGGCAGCTTGCGCAACGATATCGGCATCGATCGGTTTGCACGGGTTCAGCCACCAGGTCTGGGTCATAACGCAGGTCCTTTCAAAGTCAGGGGCAGGCCGGCGACCGTCAGGACAACACGCTGACAGCGCTCGGCCAGAGCTTGATGCAGCCAACCGGCTTCATCGACGTAGCGGCGAGTCAATTCGCCCAGCGGCACGACACCCATTCCGGTCTCGTTGCTGACAAAAATGATTTCACCCGG
>Ga0247814_10000786_pt1 | contig 22087 bp, 20 predicted proteins | sample UWRJL179409R1_FD_179947 | JGI IMG/M metagenome (GOLD analysis project Ga0247814, IMG submission 179947) | Plant litter microbial communities from Arlington Agricultural Research Station in Wisconsin, United States - UWRJ-L179-409R-1 | ecosystem: Environmental > Terrestrial > Plant litter >... | reverse complement strand
CATCTTTTTCGCGGGTTCCTACTCGCTATTCAAAAAAGATATTACCGCCTGGCAAAGCAATACTTCATACAAAGCCCAAAAGAGTAAAAAACTGAACTATAATCAGTTTCTCGATTCACTTGATCATAAGCATAACTTGAAAGGCAGAGATATCTCGATATTTTATCAGGAACATACACTAGCTGCATACGTCAGTTTAACTGTTAGCAAAGACAGTACACTTGTTCCAAAAAAGAAACCCGGTGCTGAAATAAAAGGAGGCAAACGAGGCAGGCGCTCTGAGGGTGAAAATTTTAAATATGATTTTTCAAAAGGTGAAAGCAGTACATATGAGAAATCATATGACCTGGGAGAATTTTTATATCGTCTTCACTTCCTGGCACAGCTAAATCAGGTACCTATCAGGATAGGCGTACCTTTCGGTTATTTGCTCGCAGGTCTCGTATCATTTTTCTTCCTGTTTGCATTGATTACAGGCTTACTGCTCCACTGGGATAAAATAGTGTCCAACTTTTTCGTCTTCAGGCCATGGTCTAAAATAAAAACAGTCTGGACAGATGCACATACTGCCCTGGGAATGATTGGTTTCCCCTTTCAATTGGTATATGCAATTACAGGTATAGTCCTTATCCTCAATACCACGTTATTAGCCCCTTTTACTTACCTATTTTATAACGGCAAGGCTGATGAACTTTACCGCGATCTGGAGTATTTCGATTCCAAGGAGAGTCCTTATACCTACCAGTCCTTAGCGCAAAAGGCTGATGTACAATCCTATATCGACCGTACACAAAATCTATGGCAGGATTCCTATATCAAAAGTGTAAATATCAAAAATTACGGTGATGCTGCTATGCAAGTGATCATTGAGGGATCTGTACCAGCAGAACGCAATTTCTCCGGAAACGGCAAGATCATATACGAGGTTAAAACGAATAAGGTCATATATCAGAAATCGCCCCTGGCTGAAAGCAGTTATGTAGGTAAAGTGAAAAGTCTGATCTATCGTTTGCATTTCGGTGATTATGGAGGATATGCATTGAAAATCGTCTATTTTATCCTCGGACTAATGGGATGTGTCGTGATCATTTCCGGTATTCTGATCTGGTTGGTAGCACGTGATAAAAAGAATGTTCCAGACCACAAGAGAAAATTTAATCTTTGGCTGGCTAATATATTTCTGGCTATATGCCTAACGATGTTTCCAGTAACAGCTTTGACATTTATAGCAGTGAAGGTGCACAGTGCGGCAGATATGAGTTTTATCTATAGCACCTTCTTTTATAGCTGGCTGGTGTTGTCAGTCTACTATATCATACGGAAGAATCTGAACCGCACCAATCAGGAAACTTTAATATTGGGAAGTCTTTTCAGTCTGGCTATTCCCTTTGCCAATGGAATCTGTACTGGTAACTGGATCTGGAAAACTTTTTCAAATGGTGCCACCGATATCATGATCATAGATATACTCAGTTTGGCAATTGCTGTTGTCGGTTTTATTAGTTTTTATAAAATTAAAGAGAGGCAAAAACTGAAAACTGAAAATATTGCATAAAATAATGCATTTTATGGCGTTGATTATCAATGTGTATAGTGTAAAACGCAAAAATTCTTCTGGTATTTGATGAATAAAATGCGGCTCAGATATAATTTTTTCTATATTTGCAGCCCCGCAAGGGAGAAACGGACCGGTAGTTCAGCTGGTTAGAATGCCGCCCTGTCACGGCGGAGGTCGCGGGTTCGAGTCCCGTCCGGTCCGCATAATAAGTAGTAAAACATTCAAAAAGCCTTTAATCTGATGATTAAGGGCTTTTTTGATTTACGGGATCTCCGAAATATTCAATTTTTCTCATACTACCAGTGAGTAATTTAGTGAGTCAATAAAGGCGGATACCCTACTCACTGAAAAGCATATCTCCGCTAATGCCGTAACCCTTTCTTTTGAAGGGTCATGAACATATTGGTCAATCCTGTTTCTTTGAGTCATATCAAAATGCAAACAGATGAATCCAGAAAAGACCGCATTCGCCCAATTCCAAGATCACCGCTTCTGAAAACAGTACCTAACTGTATAGTCATGCCTACAGTGATATAGCTGATCAGATACACAGCTATTCAGTTATACCTATTGTTTCACCTGAATATGATATTATGAATATTGACATTATCACGCCGGAAGATTTACAGATTTTTAAATTCGAATTGATCGCAGAACTCAAAGAAGTATTACAACCACAACAGCCATTTGCAAAGACCTGGTTAAAAAGTGCGAAGGTCAGAAAGATATTGAGTATCTCACCGTGAACATTGCAGAACCTTCGTATCAATGGCACGCTTCATTTCAAAAAGATCGGGGGAACGAAGTATTATAAATCCGAGGATATTAATCAGATGCTTGGTGACAGCCCAGCGGAAGGGGATGCAGTATGAATCACCTGCCTGCGAAGTTTATCTAAAGAGCAGCAGACGATCACCGTCTGTTACCTTCCCATTTAAGTTTGGTGATGGCGGTATTTTATTTCCACACAGATCATTCACAGGGAGCGGCTATAAGGGTTAGCCGGAGCAGGCTTATGTGTTTCTCCCGTATCAAATCTATTGTGACCTATCACAAATGTTTGAAGGAATTAATTGATTTCGGCTATATCAATTATGAGCCATCCGACCATCCGACCAATGCCAGTTCAATATGGCTATTGAATGAAGACGGACAGAATTAAGATGGCTAAAACCAGCGGGGAAGAAACCAAAATACTACCCCGGATTGCAGAACTTCAGACGAAGTTCTATAGCCATATAGTTTAAAGGAAGTGAAGGAGCGAGTTAGTGTTTTTGCTATACAAAAACACTAACTCGCTCCCGATGGTCGCATTGAAAATGAGAAAGGAGAAAAAGAGATGAAAATCAAAGATGAAAATAAAAAGCGTGCAAAAAAACGGTTGCCCGGCAGACCAAAGAAAGGGATCAAAAGGAGTGAAATCCTGATGATCAGGTTGACCCCTACCGAGCGGTTACTGATCGAGGACAAATCTAAAAAGGCAGGTGTAAAACCCGGCGAGTGGTTTAGAAGGGCGGCAAAAAGTGCAGGTATAATACCCCGCTTTTCTACAGAGGAAAGTGGATGATATAGATTATTGGCAGGACTTGCCAACAACCTGAACCAGATTACCCATTTGGCTCACGTTGAAGGACTGTTGTCCTTATCCGCTAAGTGCCGGATGATGCTCACACAGGTAGAAGAAGTCATGCTAAAAATTACTAAACATGATCGGTAAGCCATTACAGGTAAGAGCTTTGGCGGTTGCGTCCGTTATGTCGTAGATAAAAAAGATGCGGTGATTTTGGATGCCAGCGGTGTGCGGATGCAAAATGCCTATCTGATTACCCAGGATTTTAACCAGCAAAGAAAAACCAGACCGGGATTAGGCTAAGCCGTAGGCCAACTGGTATTAAGCTGGAGCAATGAAGACCTGCCAAGTTGAATGATCAAATCATGGCAGAACGGGCAAAGGAGTACATGGAAAAAATGAATATCCGCAATACCCAATATCTTATGGTCAGGCATTATGATGGGAAAAACCCACACATGCACATCATTTATAACCGTGTAGACAACAAGGGCAATACCATTTCTGATAACAACAGTTACGGGCGGAATATTAAAGCCTGCAAAGAAATAACCCTAAAACATGGCTACCATTTAGGCAAGGGAAAAGAGCAGGTAAACCGTCAGGCATTGAACGGAAAAGAGAAATTAAGGTATGAATTATTTGATGCCATCAAATCAGCAGTCAAACAGTCTGTAAAATGGAAAGGCTTAGAAAACAATTTGCAGGCTAGAGGCATACAGATGGAATACAAAATGCGGAGCGGGACAAATGAAGTACAGGGTATATCTTTCGAGAAAGACGGATTTAAGATGAAAGGCTCTGCCGTCGACAGGTCGTTCAGCTATGGAAATCTAAATGCACAGCTTAATTTGAATCAGCAAAAAGAACAGCAACAAACCGCCTTCACAGAAAGTAGGCCATCTTTAGCAGATCAGATCAAAGAGGTATTGAGACCGGATTACCAGCACTATAGCCAGCCAGCCTTTAGCGGAGGTAAAAACCTGCTGGAAATTCTATTAAGCCCGGAATTTGTACCAGCACAATCAGGAGATCAGGGCGATGCCAAAATTCATCGGAAGAGAAAGAAAAAGAAGAAACCCAGACAACAAACACATCAAGAACAATCTAACGGAATAAGCCGATGAATACACAGGAAATACAAGAACAGTTACAGGACAATCAGGAACTCACCATCAAATTAGGGGAAAGAATGACCATTGCCAAAGAAAAGTTAACTAAACTTTTGGATGTTAAAGATTATAGTGGACAGCTTGACGAGTTAAAAGAAATGATCATCAAAATTGCTGAACAGGACAAAACTGCGCCCCTTCAAGAAGAAATCACCCAACAGGTTATTGCTACTCAAAATCTGATATTGAGCAGTGAGGAGAGCATCAAAAAACAGGAAACACTTTATAAGAATTTCCCTAAAGAAATGCAAGCCAAACTACTTCATCGCTTTGAAGACAAAACCAAAGGTTTTATTATTGGTGGGGTAGTCCTTTTACACTTTCAGCAGTTTTAACAGGGATTTGTTTGTACCTACGGAGCGATAATGGAAAGATGAAAGAGAACGATATAAAGTTTTGAATGGTGCGACAGATCGCCCCTTCTATAGCACTTAGAGCCGACACACTTTATGATTCAGACCCCAATGGAATGGAAAAGAAAACAAAGCAATTGGAAGCTCAGCAGCTCGCGATAGAAGAAGCAGAGGCAGCAGATAAAGTGGTAACAGAAAAAGCATCTAAAGCTGGAATGAAGGCCAAAAATTTAAAATCTCAGAGACAAAGATTTAAATGATTATCCCTCCGCTCATCTGCGGCCTGCGAAACCAGTAGGTTTCGCTTTGCTGTTTACGAAAATAGAACGGCTAATCTTAATGTTATTTAGAAAAAATTGATAGGCATTTCCGCATTTGCATCATGAACTTAAGGATATGCAGCTATTTAGAAATCAAATTGGTCGGGTGCGCAAGATAAAATTCAACCAGTGGAATATCAGCTGGCGCCAAATCGTAGGAAAGAAGTTCAGTCTTGTCCACCCACTGGTATTCATCATGATCGTTTAAAACAATTTTGCCTTCTTCGATAGTACATAAAAAAACCTTCATGCACACCACAAAATTTCCATAGTCATACGTTTGTTCAGTAAGAAAGTTATCTATTTTGACACTAATCTCAAGTTCTTCGGCAAGCTCCCTATGTAAGCAGATTTCGGGAGTTTCACCTATTTCAATCTTACCGCCAGGGAATTCCCAATAACCACCGAGAACCTTTTTCAGAGGCCGTTTTGCAATAAGCACTTTCGAATTCTTAGAGATTATGGCGGCGGCAACGTTGATCATTAGATAGGGATTAATTTCCAAAAATGTTTAGATGTTAACAATTCTGTCTAAATCTAAGGTAAATATTTTGTAAATTGATATTGTTTGAATAACATTGCGCTTAGATTGGAGTTTAAGAACATCGCTAGCTCCTTACAAAAAATTAGAAAAAACCACTATCTTGGAATTAACTTTTGTGAGCGAAATTATTCGCGACATATGCTATAATGAAGATCAAGCAAAAGCCATGTTAGGTGAGCCTGTGGCACTTGCGCTTAAAAGGCGTTTGGCGGATATACGCGCGGAAGAATTCGTAACTGGACTACTTGCTGGTACACCAAAAGAAATAATCCATAACGGAAGTCCTGCCTACAAATTAAATTTATCAACACAAGACCTGCTAATTTTTTGTTCTGGACATACTCCTTCACCAACTTTTAAAGACGGAAGATTGGACTGGCATCAAGTAAGCCGTGTTAAACTCATTCAAATAGGACCTATATGTTAAATTCTACGTCATTCCTGCCCAATTGGACTTCAGCACCAGGCGATACTATTATGGATTTGCTGAACGAAAGAAATATATCCATCGAAGCATTTGCAGACAAAATGGAAAATTCTGTTGAAGCAGCAGAAAGACTCCTCGATGGCCAACTCGAGATTACAACAGAGATTTCCTTCAAACTTTCTACTGTTCTTGGATCGTCTGTTGACTTTTGGATGCGGAGGGAGTTCCAATATCGTGAAGATTTAGTACGGCTAAAAAAAGTGAGTGAAAATGCCTGGCTGAAATTGCTCCCAATAGCTGATATGGTCAAATTTGGTTGGATCAAACAGCAGGTTTCGAAAAGTGTCCCTGCGCTGCTATCATATTTTGGAGTTGAGACAATTACAGATTGGCAGATGAAATATGAAGCTGAGATGGCGCAGGTTTCATTTAGAACATCGAGCGCTTTTAAGCAACAGCCAGCGGCAGTTGCAGCTTGGCTAAGACAAGGTGAAATTCAAAGCAACCATATCAACTGTTCACCATGGAATCCCGAACTGTTCAGATCTTCTCTTCCCGAAATCAAAAAACTTACAAAAATCAAGGATCCGATTGAGTTTTTGCCAAGACTTGCAAAGATTTGTGCCGAATGCGGAGTTGCCATCGCCATAGCAAGAACACCAAATGGCTGTCAGGCCAGTGGGGTGACAAAATTTTTATCTTCTGAGCGTGCACTAATTATGCTAAGCTTCAGGTATTTGACAGATGACCATTTTTGGTTTACCTTTTTCCATGAAGCAGGGCACCTTTTACTCCATGGTAACCGATGTGTTTTCGTAGAGGAAATTGGCAAAAATAGAATGATTAGCGAAGAAGAAAGTGAAGCCAATGACTTCGCTGCAGAATTGTTAATCCCTTCTGAAAAACGGCCACAGCTGTTAAAGTTGGCGGTTACTAACAAAAAATCAATTGTTGGTTTTGCAACATCAGTAGGAGTATCTCCGGGCATTGTAATCGGCCAACTTCAGCACCTCGGTAGAATAGAACATAACCGCTACAATTATTATAAACGCAGATTTACTTGGGACAATATGCCCACAGAAATCATCCCCTAAAATTAATATACTGTTGTGGGGATTTTTGCCAGTTACATAAGGCGTCCTCTAGCACTTGCATTCCAAACGGGATGGACAATAATGCTTCAAGCTGTCCCAGATCTGCTTCTAGCTTTACTTCTTTAATGTTAGCATTGGCATTGTTTGCAAATAGGAGTTTGGCACCCGGTACGGGGCCAGTTGCTCCCTTAATATAGACTTGGTCAGGTTCAATATTTAATATCCCCAATTTGCCCATCATTGTTAGAAAATCGAATGCACCCATACGGGCGAAACCATAGACATTTCTAAAGAAAGATTTATAGAAAGCATTAAATCTAGTCTTAGGAGTAGCATTGGCAGGTTCTAACTGCGCAAACTTCAATACATGACTATGTTGAGGACCTATCCAGTCAACGTAACTGTCGATAGTTAATCCAGTGCCTGAATATTTTAGGCTCGCATATTTCCTGTGATTCCCAAAGTTACCCTGAGCCTTTAACTGGTTTTGATTTGCTGCAATCCACTGCCCCATCAGGTGTGGAGCAACGGAAACAGTTGCCCAATCCCACATCTGGTTGCCAAGTCCCGAATAGGCTGCTCTCATTCTCCCCCAGCCATATCTCTTATCTTTTCCAAAATGGGTAGCTAGAAATACCAACCACGCCGCTTCGTCAATATTTCCATTGGTCAAGTGATAACTAGCTGCACTTAGAGGGTTAAACCCAATTAGGTTGGGATTCACGCAACTAGCATCGTGTGCCTTTGATGCTATAGTATGTACATATTTTATCCGGCGTATGCTATCTTCCAACTGAAGTAGTAAGCAATCAAGAGCAGCAGGATGTTGTATCCCGTTTAAGTTAATGTGATTTTGGTTGAAGTTTTGAAGGTCCGCTCGCAATTTAGCTACAAGCACCGCATCTTTTGGCTGTCTCATAATAGTTGTTTTGATTTCTCTGCAATCCACACACGGATTTGTCCCTGGACAAAAGATGTCACACCAAAACTACTCTGTATGTTATGATTGAAGCCCAAGATAGAGATTTTGTTATTTAGTTCAATACTTCCAATACGGTTAATTGTTCCCTCATATGAAAATCCCGGAACTGAATTTCCGCGCGTTCTCTCAAGCTTCCAAGTTGGCTGCTCTGATGAAAAATATTTCACATCAGATATTTCACTAATAGTCTTTATAACAGTCCTTCCATTAAGCACAAGTATTTTTATACTAGAAATATTGATCAGTTGCGCTAAAACATCTCCGTATTGATAAAGAAGTCTAGACTTTTGTGATGTGGTCAACATGGCCCATTTAACTCTGGTAGCATATGGAACCAGATCAAGATGACAGGCTTCACGAGATGGAAAGTAATAAGAAAGCGAGGTGCCAGATATCAAAAAATCCAGCCGTTTGAACCAATTGTAGGGGTTGTTAGAAAAATAATCCCTGCATTGTTGCGCTATCAAAGAAACATGCTTAGGAGTAACTTGGCTCCAATCTCGAAGCCCAAGCGATTTCAGGGTGTGAAATCTCCGATTGACCCCAAAGAGTTCGTTTCCAGAATTATCCGTAAACTCCTTATCACTAGGATTTAACCCTAGAGTTGCTATACGGGATGTACCTGGGTCACCAAACGATACAATCGGGGATGCCCAGGGCAAAATATCCAATCCATCAATGTCGGCTTTTTGTAACCTTTGTAAAAGCTCGAAAATCTCATTTTCCATCCACGTTGTTTAGTTTAAGAACTTTTTTTATTCGTGGGGTAATATATACTTTGTAAATCGGATCCATCGTATTCATGATTTCTTTTATCTTATCCTGGGTATCTCTGGTGTAAGAAAGCTTATATATAAGTAACAATTTTGCAAGGTTATTCCAGTAATTGTTGAGCCTTGAATCATTAATGTCGATTATTTTTCCAGTTCTGATGCCTGACTCGTATTTTAGTAATTCGATTATGGATGGCCATGGATCGCCAATCGGCATTGGTTCCATATTGAGGTCAAGTTCCTGATACCCTTCGCTGACATACTGCTCTGCTTTTTTAATTTCTTTATCGTATAGGTGTAGACTACCCACAGAATGGTGATAATATCCTAAATCAACACTAAGCCTCCGAGCGATAATTTCCTGTATCATGGTGAAAGCAAATATATCATGGGGTAGGCCTTTGTAGGCATCATTCGACCTCATAGAAACATACATATTCAGCTTGCCCTCTCTGATCAAAAACTGAATTGTACATGTACAAGGAATTTCTCTATGTTCACCAACCAGATCCATTGCATCGAAAAGCTGGATGACGGCCTTCCGTGTCAATGGGTTCTTGGTAAGTAGCTCGGTTATATTGTTGATCTGGTGATATTGATCTCTCATATTGTATAGGCGAGGTCCATAGGCACCATAGAGCGTCTTTCCATCGTCGCTATCTATCCTATAAGTATCTATATAGTGTTCAATAAATGCCAGGTCATTGCTCCCGGCGAGATACCATAATAATTCACCTAAAGTGCTAAATGCCTTTGATTTAATTTCACTTCTGCTCAATCTAGCCCGGGGATTTGTCAGCGTCAAAGAGAGTCCGATGATTTCACTACTAGTCCCTCTTTTGTTGTTGTTACTGAATGGCCTTTTAAGTAGTTCTGTAAAAACTGCGCTTAGAATATCATCCAAGGTTTTGTAATGGTTAAATGCTAAGGGTGGCATGATTTGAGTTTTTTTTATGCAAGTTAATAATTTTGGCAAAGGTCAAAGAGATATTTACAAATCTCCATAGCTTCTTCTTAAAGAGACCCTAAAATTATGTAAGTGGTGCAATGCCAGTTTACATGCGAATTACTGTAGATGGTTTAGCCAAAGAGTTCAATTCTGGAAAACATTGTGAGCCTGAACGTTGTAATCCTAAGACACTTCGCTTAGACGGAAAAAAGGAAGATACCAAAACCATTAACCGACATCTGAAAACTATTGAGGACAAAGTTGATCAGGCGCACCTAATAGTGTGTTTTTTTCCAAATAACTAAACAGTAAATCTCTCTTATTAATCATCGTTCGAGCATTCTTCCACGTGTGTATATTGCTGGCTTACCATCTTCATCAACGCCTTTATATACCTTATAACCACTTGTAATAATTCGTTGTATATAATCCTTGTAATCATTTTCTAAAAACTTATCATGTCTACCATCATAGGTGCTCCTGGTGTAATTGTAAGTAGAAGTTTTCTGAAAAATCACAAAGCTTCCTTTGAAATATCTTGTTATGTTCCGCCAACCATCAGGTGCATGTCCATGTTCATCCCAATAGTCTTCTTTTTCCTCGTATCGGCCATAATTAGCATTTCCTTTATCAGTTAATGCCTGACTGCTTCCGCGAGATTGCGGAAAAGATAATGGTGGAATTTCAGTTGCCTCTAATCTGAAGTAATTCCATTCCGGATCGGATCCAAAGCTCTCAAACGTTAGTTTCTTGGGCTTTATGTAATAAGTCAGTCCATTTAAATTGAGTTCCATAAACCCATCTTCAGGGGCGATTTTTGCCGATTTTATATCCATTCCGCCCCCATCTGGCATGAACATGTGAGTAAGACCATTTATCCCGCTTAATACATTAAGAACTGAGATAATGTCAGATAGATTATTCCATTCAACATGTTGGGGGATGGATGTTGGGAAAAGTTTGGCTTGAAGTTCTATCCAATCAATTTTATTTTTAGCGTAGAAATCTTTCATCATCTCTATCCATTCATTGAGACCGTTGGTAAATTCGCCCATACTTGGACGCTTTCTAGGATCATTTTCAGTGGCGAGCACCAATAAATTATCAAGATAACTGTTGTCGATGGTATGGTGGTAATTAGTTAAGCCTATGGAACCTTGCGGTGAGTATTGACCTTCAAAACCTTTCTCAACTTTGGTTAATAAAATCCAGAGTGTCTTTGCAAGGCTGTAAACATCCGCTTTCTTGCCATTAGCAGTTTGGGGATTTCTACGCATTTCAGGAGCGAGTGTCCAAGTAGGGCCTAATTGAGCATTTCTTATGGTCAACCCCCTTACCCGAGTAGGATAATCGACCAACCCAAAATCACCTACTGTGATTAAATTGTCAACTTGATATAAATTTTGTGGCTTTATATCACGATGGGATACATTACGAGTATGTAGTTCGGTGAGAATTTTCCCCACTTCGGCTATTGCAGCAACGATTTCAATTGGATCGGCCTTCAAAAGATGTTTTTCTAAAGTGACACCTTCGTTCATAACGTACCATAAATCTTTTGGATCAGATGTAAGATCAACTGCATCAATAACTTTCATTACCCCATCGATGTCTGCATTTTGTTGCATTATCGAAATTTCCTCTTTGAAACGTGTACGGGCTAAATCCCCATCCTTTTTCAAAAGCTTTATAATTCTTTTTTCACCACTGGTTTTTTGCGCTGCCCATACAAAGCTATTTCCACCTCCGGAAAAAGGGCTTTTTAATGTCCAATCACCATATAACTGATCCTTCGCAAATAGTGTTTTTGCCATAAGTTTTCTGATGTATAATTATTTGTATTTAAAATCAATTCGTTCTTCCGTCGCCTGCTTACCTGTTCTAATTTTTAATCTACGGATTGATTTCGGCATGGTCTTAATTTTACTATAATAATTTATGGGAACCCCAAAAAGGTCAGTACATTTTTGTAATGTGTTAACGATCATAGTTTTTGTCATTACATTTGCATCAATCTCGCGCATCAGGTGATAAAAAGATGGCCAGAAGAGAACGGCCTTGTCAAAATAAAAATCAGTCGGTGAACCACAAAGAGACATCGCACCAATTCCAGTAATTATTTCCTTTGCCAAATTACGGTTAGCACCTTTGCACGCAGACATAAACAGTCGTTTATTATTCATGCCTCCACTTAGCAGGTTTGCCAATCTTTTATTACTATAATCTTCTCCTTCTATTTCCAAACCAGTTTCGTCAGCATGGAAGGACAAGTGCAGATATCGGAAGTTAGATTTCTTAAATTGTTCTAATTGTTTTTCAAATTGGGCGACAGTTTCGACATATTCATAAATGGTTACAATATCAGACATTTCTAAAATCCCTTGCATGATTCTAGCATCATGAACATCGCCTTTACGTAGTGATTCGATTATGAACACTCCGTAAGCGGTTTTCTTCTTTGCAATTTCTGACATAAAAAAGATCAATTATTTTGATAATATTCTGAATTATTAATACTGTAATAAGTTGTAAATTAATAATTTAATGGATAATTTAATATTAATTCCTTAAGTTTGAATGCCTCGTGGGCAGTTGCCAAGATAAAGGGCAGCCCCTTGCGAGGCTAAAGTGAATGAAAGCTTTGAAAAGCATTTTCTAGAATTATAATAGTGTTTTAAAAGATTCTTGTCATCTGATCATGCGGTTGTTGGCCTTTTGAAAACCAATCATCAAAAATTATATATTTCAAGCTTTCCTCGATCACAAATAATTTCTCTCCCATACCAACCGTTTCGACTTTTTTTATAAATGGGTAAAGTGCAAGATATTCTACTCCAGCATAATGATTTGGAGTAGATGAAGTTTTGGAGACTGGTAATATTGCGCATCTGTTTGTGTTCCCATCGACATAGCCCAGTTCCCAGGGCATCCATTTTGAAACACTTGCATTAACTGAAATGGCAAGAAGCAGCGTTTTGGAGGATTTTAGCCGTTCTCTAATCAGGCTTGCAGTTTTTTTTGTCACGTTATTCCTGTCTAATTGAGGATCAATTATCCAATCGACATAAACCGAATAGCCTTGAGTAGTTAATTCAATGTACAAGCCCTCAACTTCATGTTTATCTAAAAAGCTGTGTGAGAGAAATATGTCAAAATTACTATGGGATTTTTTACTTTCGTTAAGAATTTGAGTACTGAATTGTACAGTCTTTCTTCTGGAAAGATTTTTCAAATAGGTGCTTGTATATAAGGCCATGTCTAATATTGCTTAATATCTCTTGCCCAGCTTAAGATCAGTTCTTCTAATTCTGTACTCAATTCTTCTTGAATCTTCTTTAACTCAAACTCAAAAACAAAGGAATCGCTTATTTGCGGATCTAGAATTCCCTCACTGTAAAGTTTTGCTTCTTTTAAGATCAGTATCGGTAAGCCTGCCTGATAGGCCATGCCAGATTCGATCTGAATCCAAGGTGAGGAAGTGTATTTATGGACTAATTCTTTTTGTGTTTTCGAGAATTCTCTTTCATATCCAATTAAACTATGATGCCGCTCCAATCCGATTATAATCGCACCGGCACAGGTGTCCATGATATCCTTAATTGGCTTTAACGGACTTTTGTAATTGTAGTTTTTCCTACCTAAATTTATGGGGTTCAGGGAATGGCTTTTAAGTTCCTGTTCAATCAGAAGAAGGAATTTTTCCTGATATTTATTATAGGGACTTGGGTGGGAAATAAAAACATTTATGATTTTTTCCATGGCGTATTAGATTATCAGGCCAGTTACTTCGAACTGCGGCTCTTTTTCAATTAGCTCTGATTCGAAGCTTCTGATTTGGACTTCTTCCAGTTTGATCACTGTTGGTTTGATGTTTTCATGGCGATCAATTGCATCTTGAAATTTTAATTTTGTAAGTTCTTCGATCAGGGAAACAGGTACCTGATAGTTTTCATCCTCTCTAAACTCTAAAAATGGTTTCAGCGACGTTTTTTTTTCGGTTAGGCTAAAGTCTCGATAGGCGATCTCATTGATCATCTGGTCCCTTCGCAGGGAATTGATCTGTCCCATTAAAAAACCTGCCCGATATAACTGGCCATCTTCCTTCAGATAGTAGATAATCTTCCAAAATAGAATGGGAATTTTAAATATGGAATTATCCTGAAGCCTAACCTTAAATTCGGGATCTAGCTTATCCAGTATCGGACCGGTAAAGACCGAAACTTTCGCAGGTTCAGGAACCCTGCCCTTTATGATAACTGAATTCTCTAAGTGTTTCCAGAGACCATTATTCAGTGAGTCATGTTGAGGTGATGCATTGGGGTAAAAAAAAGTACTTGCTGCCGCTTTTCGTGCCACTTCTTCGTTGCCATCGAGGTCCCATTGGACATCCTCCCGCTTAGTCATGTGCCCCTTTTCAATGGTTGCAGCTTTAATACTGTTGAATTGTGTATAGTCGTTGGAATTCAGTTGTTCGCTGTCATTGATCCTACTGTCTTTTTTGAAACTGCCAGACCTGTCAACTTTTCTGAAACTTGTTCTATAAATATTACTTGCGCTAATGATCGGAACCCGTCTACTCTTACTTTGAATAACACTATAATAGATATAATCCAATCTTGAATCTGAACTTTCTTTGTTGATTGCAATGTCATCTATGTAATTATGGCAATCAGGCATCCTGACAACGAAGTTGCTTCCTAGAAAATGCTCGTCGTATCCGTTCATTTGATTTGGTTTAAATTCTTCCTTCACGCACTAGTCTCCAATAATGATGGCCCAAGGAGGTAAGCTTACATGTTCTAGATCGCATTGCTGCATAGTACATATGTTCTTCACCCACTGGAACTATCAATCCCACACTTTCAAATTTTTGAAGATTTTTAAAGATCGATACGTTTTCTGCTTTAGCGTAAGGCTCGATTATATCATGCGTTACCTCGATTGAATTTGTGTCCTCGAAAGATGGGTCTAACTGTAAACTGTCTTCAGGAGTATGAAAATATTCCGTCAATTTGCGAAGTATACGAAGAGGTACTTGGGGAACAATGCTTCGTAATTCCACAAATTCGGTAACATTTGTTTTGAAAACTGGTCTTTGCTCATGTGCCCCCAATGCCTGGTCTATATAAGCATATAGCCCTCCAGGTGAAATATGCCCCCTTATATCTGCTGCGCCTCCTTTTAATCCTTCAATTAATAGGTTTGTAAAAACTCCATGTCCGTTGATCTCCTTAGCAGGCTCGTTTTCCCTAGTGGAGGTGAGAATAGTGGTACCCGTTTTTATTTCTATTACACTACCATTCTCGGTCGCTGTTCCAAACATGCCTGATTTACAGCAATCAAGAATGATTACTTTATTTCTTATTTTAGAACGGTTGGCCAAATTCAAGATATCGTGCATAGCTATTCCCTCGTCATAGTGTTTATGGTCCGGAGTTACGATAAAACCTCCCAGTTCATTCACAAAGCCGTGCCCGGCAAAATACAATAGGGCCATATCGGCACTAACATTAAAGAAACCAGAAATTTCAGTAAGTATCTGAGATTTATCGGATGGATTATAGACTGTGTTTACTTCAAAACTGATCGTATCGTTACCATTAACCTTCAGTAGCTCTGAAATGATCTTGGCATCATTGACCGCCCCTGTTAATGGAGAAGTTGGGTAGTCGTTTATTCCTATCACTAGAGCTTTCTTCATATTATATATTTTTTCCTTCAGTCATACATTGGTCTATTGCACTGGCTATTGCTATCCAATTCCATTCAATAGTTCTATTCCTAGGTAAACCAGTAGGAAGTATAGATGAAGCATCTGCGCCGCCGACATAAACGCCGAATACTGGGACATTATTTGCTTTTGCAAATGCTATTTCCTTGACAACACCCGTTGCGGTAGACATTCTTTTGCCAACCAGAATGATCAGTACATTGCATTTGTTTATTTTGGCATGGATCAGTTCTTCCCACTGCCTTTCCGGCAAGTGGGTTTTAGATGACCAATCCTCAACGTTAAAAGGTGTTTTGGAGTTTTTGATCTGTCCTACGAAATAAAGCTTTTCAGGGCTATTGTTATCATAGTCAAAACTGATAAAAGCTCTTGGATATGCCATATGAATATGTTTAAATTTCTATTAATAAATTTTTCTAAGTTTTCCCATGTCCATTAATTAACCCATCATCTCAGTAGTACCACCGGAATTGCACCCTTGTTATTTTTATTTTTGTACATCTTGATTGTTTTTAAGCCTTACTCGTCCACACTTTATTTCCCATTTTGCGCCACATTCTTTATAGGTGTTCTTGCTTAGCAAAGTTATTAAACTAAACACCATCACATCTCTTTTTCCTTACCCTATCTCGATGTTTCCATTCGTGTGAAGCCCACTCTTTTTAAAGACTTGTCCATTACCAAATGGTGAGTTGTTCAGTCTCGCCTGTTCAACCTGATAGCGAAGATAAATGACATCCTCGATCGCGAAGCTGATAATATATCATCTTTCAGTTTACTTTGTTAGTGTTGTCAATTCCTAACAGCCAGTCATAAAAAACCATTTATTTTCTCTTGTATAAATATTCTGTAATTCAAGTGCTAGGTTGGAATTATCAATAGGGGGACGGAGCATTCTAAAATAATATATGGCTAAGATATAAATAAATATACTAGGTAAATATGGTTTACCGTAAAGGATCACTAATTGTGTGGTAAGGTTTGATTATAGCAACTTAGCAGCACATGATATTGATGGAAATTAAAAAGCGATGACTATCTTGACCTCGTTTCAATAATTTTCAATAGAGTACAAGATAGTAAGCGTACAAATAAACTGACGGAATTAATCAACAGCAAGCTTTGAACTTTCAACTAGTGAAGGACCACAAAAATGTCACAGGGGGCTATTTGATATCCGAACAGTGGGTTAGTTGATGGATGTTGGGAGCACTAATAAATTCAATGGTTTGGCACTGACCTTAGAAGTGAATCTATGCATACATTAATGAAGAAATTGATTAGACTTAAAGCTCACATTAATAGGCTCACTGCCCAGAATCATTTTTCGAATCATTACAAATTCCGGATCAGTATTTACAGTGATAAGAGGGAAGCCCAAGCTTTAGAACACCTTGCGATTTGGATCTTAAATCCTTTATACACTTAATATAATATTTTAGGAAAATGCGTTTTCCGTGGACCTTTACCATCAAGATCTTCATCACAAGTGAAAAAAGTAAATTCCTATTAATTTTATAGCAATAACTCATTTTCGATGCGAAACCATATCTTTTCCTACTCATAATTCATCATAGAAACCTACATAGTAACTGCGAGTTAAGTTTTTATTGAAAAATCCTTGGTATAGTACTTTGGAAAGATCTCTACTTAGCAAAAAACTGATTGAAGGTAAACGCATGCGACTAAAACACACTAAACAGCAAAATCTTTCTCTGAAACTCGTAGATCAATATCCATCATTTTCACATTTAGATTCGCAAGACGCATCAAATCGCACATAAGATCCGTCGACAGAAGCAAGCGGCTCCAACCTTTATAAAAACCAGTCGGATCTTTACCGAAAAAGAGATAACGAGCGGAAGAGGATGATGTAATTATAAAGTACCAATATTCAGTAAGCACCAATAATCGGGTACTAGACAAGAAAACTATTGTGTAACTACCTGTCCCTATTGTGGCACATTTTTAGAACACTATAAGCTAAACCTTAAAATAAAGGACTATCCTGAATGGGTGGCACCATTGCTGGTCAGATTATAGGCGCAATTATATTTCAAATTATCCGTATATTAGTATCATAGCGTTGCAGCTATATTGTAATATGAAATTAGTGAGTAATTCATGAGTCACTAATCGAAAAAGCTTAAAAAATGTCATTTAAAGGCTGTTAGCCTACTTTCATAAAGACCCGTCCGGTCCGCAAAAAGCCTTAACTTGAAAAAGTTGAGGCTTTTTTGTGAATACGCATCTCCTTTAAGACTTCAGTTGCGAGTTTTTGAACATGAAACCTGTGGGTATGCCATACTGCTGGACGGAAGCACCCTGTGGCAATCAGTTCCATATTGCCAGTCATAGCAAGAGTGATCTCGGTGACCTTTTTACGGAGCTTTAGATTCCGCCTTTACTATGCGACGATATCAAAAGAAAATAGCGGCCACTATTGCGCCCGCTATTTTGTACTTAAAATATATACTTAGATGCTATAATCCTAACATTTGTCTAAGTTGTGAATCTGCTGCTTCACGGTATTCAGCCCTTTTCGATAACTCTGCTGCTTCCAATGCTGCCGAAAGCCCTGCTTTATCTAAATCATTGCAATATGCCGGTGAACCTGGCTCCTGTTTCCAGGAGTCTGCAAGCGACCCTGTATCTATAGCATCGAAGCCAATAGCTTCAATCAAATCTAATACTACCTGTTTTCCATCAGCGTCGTCACCTGCAACAGACAAAGCAACAAGGCCATCTTCACCAGCGGAAACCGCTTTTGACTCAAGGCTGGCAGAATAGATATTGTTAAAGGCTTTGATCACAGTATGACCGATGTGTTGAGCTACCCACTGGCTATCCATTACTCCATTCTGAATTTCCCCGATTTCTCCGTCACGTATAGGATAATAGTTTCCTGTATCAACAATGGTAGCCTTAGAATTTGTAAAAAGACCTGCTGGTAGTTCTGGAATCGCCTTTTCAGGGATCGTGATAATAATTAAGTCCTCAGCTGCTGCTGCTTCCTCTACCGTTGCTGCTTTTGCTCCGGTTTGTTCCGCAAGTTCTGTTAACGTCTCCGGCCCCCTTGAGTTTGCAACACTCACGTCATGTCCGAGATCCGTTAAATGTTTTGCAAGTGCGCTTCCTATGTTTCCTGAACCAATGATTCCTACTTTCATATAATTTTTTATTTATGATAATGATTTAATAATAGTTGTGCATATATTCCATACCTACAGGATACATAACGTAGCAGAAAAAAACATGTTTGCTTGGAGCCGGGATAATAACGCGAATTTACTTTCAGCAAACAATATAATAAGAAGTGATGCTAAATCTTGAAATTAGTATTATACCTTTCCTGCGCGACTGTTTGCATTCCCAAATAACTCGTGTAGTGTACGCTCATTATATCACCTTATTTAATGTAAATTGCTTGTTCGCTGACGAACAGTAATTGTTCGTTTTCGGACACGGCTCTCTTAATACAGCCCTCTATCTGTTATCCCTGACCTATCTTGTTTATGGCATCAGGATAGCTGTACTGCTCAAAGAATCAAATACAATTATGCTTCAACACCATCTATTACTGATCTACAGGAATTTCAAAAGATATAAAAGCTCATTCTTTATTAACCTCATTGGCCTTACCGCTGGCCTGACCTGCACTTTGCTGATTTATCTGTGGGTAAACAATGAAGTTCAAATGGATCGGTTTCATACCAAAGGCAGGCAGCTTTATCAGGCAATGGAAAATGAGAAAACTGATGCTGGTATCAATACTACAGATCTTACGCCGGGCATCCTCGGCGAAACTTTCCTGAATGAAATGCCGGAGGTAGAAGACGCAGTTACGGTTTCTCCTGCATATTGGATTGCCCAGAGTAAGCTCCTGGTGAAAAATAATATTGGGATCAATGGAGCCGGAGTTTTTGCCGGAAAAAGATTTTTTAACATATTTTCATACCCCTTGATTTCTGGTAATATCAATGAGGTGCTCAGCGGAAAAAACTCAATAGTCATTTCAAAACAAATGGCAATGAAATTATTTCATACCACTGATGTACTGGGCAAAGAAATGATTTGGGAAAATGCGGATATGAATGGACAGAACCATGCGCTCATATCAGGAGTATTCAATAACATTCCTGCAAATTCTTCCATACAGATTGACTTCGTAGTATCCATAGATCTGATCATGGGCCCTTCTTCTCCTTTCCTTGAATGGAGTAACCACGGGCCAAATACTTTTATTGTCCTGAAAAAAAATGCAGACCTGCAGACTTTCAATGCAAAGATCAAAGGATTCATGAAGTTAAAAGGACAAAACAACCGTGAACTTTTTATCAGACCATATGCTGATGGCTACCTGTACAATAAATATGAAAACGGTAAACAGGCCGGAGGAAGAATAGAATATGTGAAGCTGTTCTCTATCATTGCTGTCTTTATCCTGATCATTGCCTGTGTAAATTTTATGAATTTAGCTACTGCAAGGGCATCATTAAGAATGAAGGAAGTTGGGATCAAAAAAGTAATGGGTGCAAGCCGGGGATCACTGATCATGCAATACATGGGGGAAGCTTTATTATTGACTTTTTCATCCCTCTTTATCTCCCTGCTTTGTACTGAACTTCTGCTGCCACGGTTTAATGAAATTACAGGCAAACAGCTATCTCTCAATTTTGACTGGCAACTGGCGCTGATCCTGACGGGCATAACATCGATAACCGGATTATTGTCAGGGAGTTATCCCGCACTATACTTATCTGGATTTAATCCTGCTGCAGCTTTAAAAGGGAAGATTATCTACACTGGAAGAGAACTATGGACACGTAAAGGATTGGTTGTATTCCAGTTCACACTTTCAGTAATCCTGATTGTGGCTGTACTGGTTGTCTATAAACAAATTGATTTTGTTCAACATGGACACACCGGCTATAAAAAGGATAACGTACTATATATTGAGCCTCAAGGTAAGCTGAAAAACAATGCGGGTACTTTTATCAGCGCGATAAAGAAGATTCCGGGTGTAGTTAATGCCTCCAGCATGAACAAGCGATTTATTGGCGACCTGAAATCTACACAGGGAGATTTCAGCTGGGAAGGCAGAGATCCGAAACAGGTGATTGCCTTCCAGCATTCAGGTATAAATAGCGGCCTGATCGAAACCATGGGAATGGAAATGGCAAGCGGACGTACTTTCTCTGATAAGTATGGATCTGATAGTACTAAAGTCATCATTAACGAAGCTGGTATAAAAATAATGGGTTTAAAAGATCCGGTAGGTAAGATCTTCAACCTATGGGGGAAAAACCTGCAAATCATAGGAATAGTTAAGAATGTTCATTTCGAATCCATGCACGAAGTAGTAAAACCCATGTTTTTTCTGTATGATGCTGTGCATACTAACCGCATCATGGTAAAGATCAAAGCAGGCAGGGAACAGGAAACAATAACTGCACTCCAGCGGGTATATAAAGATTTTAATACTGTAGCTGATTTTGATTACAGGTTTTTAGATCAGGACTTCCAGGAGCAATATGTGTCAGAGAAGAGGATATCCTTATTGTCAAGATACTTTGCGGCACTCGCTGTAACCATATCCTGCCTTGGGCTGTTTGGACTGGCTTCCTTCACTGCTGAACGTAAACTTAAAGAAATAGGTATAAGAAAGGTATTGGGAGCAAGTGAGTGGGGAATAATATTTAACTTGTCGAAAGACTTCGTTAAACCTGTGCTGATTGCCATTCTTATCGGACTCCCGTTAAGCTATGTGCTCACCAGACAGTGGCTGAATACCTTCGCTTACAGAATAGACCTGCAGCTGTGGTACTTTGCAGGAGCTGGCCTTATTGCTCTGCTGATTGCCTGGGCTACGGTTAGTATGCAGGCAATAAAAGCCGGGATGAAAAATCCGGTTGAATGTCTCAGAGATGAGTAAGGATAATGGTTAAGTGCAAAGGTGAATTATAATGTTTACTAGTCGAAAGAAGGGTCAGCGCATGAGATTAAAATATAATCTACTAATTCCATAGTATTAATATGTAATACCAATAATATTAATATATTTGTATTGATAATCACCTGTTATACAATACAAACCAGATGAAAACTGATCTGCATTTTATTTCAAGTCACACCGCATCACCTATCGAAGAAAAGCTCTTCCAGATAGGTTGTTGTTGTTGATCTATCTTTCCAGGTTGCTGACCGTTTAACAATGAACGCCAACCCTACCCGCAAATTCAAAAAAAATATAAGGCGATAAAACTCTTATAAGATCCTGATTTGCAATCTGCCCTGAGCCAAAACATTTTTTAAATCAATCAACGCGCATCAATTGCGTATAACCGAAAAACCAAATTATATACTCTCCAGATCATGAAAAAAAATTTACTCCTCCTCCTGTCCTTTTTACTTACAGCAAGTTTTGCTTTTGCCCAGAGTACAATAAAAGGTATTGTAAAGCACAGTAATGGCGCTGCAATACCAAAGGCTACCATTAAAATAAGAGGTACGAATATCTCCGTAAGTGCAGATGAAAATGGCGCATTTAGTATTGATGCAAGGCAGGATCCTCCATTCTACCTGCAGGTAAGTGCTGTCGGACATAAAGCACA
>Ga0247814_10000785_pt1 | contig 22102 bp, 20 predicted proteins | sample UWRJL179409R1_FD_179947 | JGI IMG/M metagenome (GOLD analysis project Ga0247814, IMG submission 179947) | Plant litter microbial communities from Arlington Agricultural Research Station in Wisconsin, United States - UWRJ-L179-409R-1 | ecosystem: Environmental > Terrestrial > Plant litter >... | reverse complement strand
GGATCTGGAGCATCTGGTATTGTCGTGCTTACATGGAGCGAAATTTCTTCTTTTTCGCCCACATCGTTATGTGCCTCCGGTACGGCTACAGTAGTGGTAACGGGCACTAATTTCGTAGGCGTAGATTCAGTGTTTATCAACGGGCTCAGCGTACCTTTTGTCGTAGATAATGATATACAGATTACCATAACTGTTCCCACTAATGCCACCAGTGGCGAAATACTGGTGAGCACGGTAAACGGAAAATGTAAATCATTGACGTCATTAGCTATTACGTCTAATACGGTAACTGTTTCGCTTTCTGGCACACAACTCACGGCCCAATATTCGGGTAGTTCTTCGGCTTCTTTCCAATGGCTGAATTGTATCCAGGGGAATGCCCCCATTTCTGGTGCCAACGCATCAACATACACACCAACACAAACTGGATTGTACGCCGTGACCATATCTGAAAGTGACTGTAGCGTAACATCTGCTTGCCAAACAGTTACGGTAAATGGCGGTGGAAACGTGGGAATTGATGAGCCAGATTTTCAAAATCTTGGATTTTCTATTTATCCAAACCCGTCCCATGGTCCTTGCCATATCATTTCCCAAAATGGCACAATGAATCGTATACGCATCATAGGGTCGACAGGAATACAATATCTATCCATACAGCCCAATGCCGATTCTGTTATATTGGATTTATCCAAATTATCTTCTGGAATATATATCGTAGAAATTTTGGGTGATGATTTTATTAAAACCCAAAGATTGGTGATTGATAAGAAATAAAGTGTTTTTTAATTGATGTATAGTATAATGAAAGACCCAGACATACGCTGGGTCTTTCATTTATATTACTAACGAAACCAAATCTTTCGGAGTTTGTTATATTTTTTTTCGGGATTTAATTTATTCCTTTTGTTAAATCCGGGCAACAATTCTTCTTGCATATCCTTGTTAACATGATCCATTGCCTTTTGTATGTCTTTGCTTATAAAAGCTGCAAAAGGTTTGTGCATTTCTTCGTTTGTTCGTTTATTGTAAAATAGGGCCGAATCCGGTGTCATTTTAAGGGTATAATATTGGTGTATGGATGCGCCGGATTTTACACGTTGTGGAACCTGCAATACCTCTACCGATGTATTTTTACCACATCCTACCTGCGTGTGTTTGGGCACAAGCCAAGGGCTAAGTTGCGGGCCGATGACCATATATCTTTTAAATACATACCGTTCATCCGTAAATACCACCTTGCTGTCCCACCATACATCCTTGTTCCTTTTTGCTTCCGGAAGTTTGGCCTGTTCGTTTATATCCACTATATCATATGCGTGCTGTGTTTGCTTTTTGCTATCCACGGGTAATAATTCGTCAATTTTTTTTCTTATCTCTTCCGAAGCGATCTGCGAAAAAGGCAAACCTTCCTGTTTCTCTAAAATCCGGAGCACGATATTTCTGCCGATCACGGTTCCCAAAAAGTTGGAATAGGTATCTTCCGGCGTAAAGGTAGATTGCTTCTCGTTAAATGTATAGTTGGGCGGTTTGTAATACCAACTGCATATCTCATGCCATATCAAACGCTCGTATGCCACTTTTTGTGAAATGGATAATAAATCTTCCAAAGGCAACTGCTCCAAGTTTTTAAGTCTTAAAGACAGTTTTCCGTCGCTACATGGTAAATCCATTTCCTTTTCTTGGTCGCAAATTATTTTGAATGCAATATACACCGTCCAATCTGCGGCTACGCGGATGTGGCTGAAATCCATGAATCCGCCACGGCAAGTGTACAATGCGCCGTTTTTTTCTTTTACGTTGGGTTTTCCATAGGAATGCTCCCCAAAATCATGCGGATCAATAAAGCCCGTGATGGGAAAAAGCGGAAACGGGAAAAATGACAATCCATAGCCAAATTGGGAAAAACTTTTGCGTTTCTCCTTTTCGGGAGAAGTCAATTGCTCGGAATAATGTTCCAGTATATATTGTTTTTGGATTTCCCTTTTGGTTATCGGCTTGTTCGATTGTGCTTTGGATGGTGCACCCACCACGAACAAAACCATTAATATTCCACATGAAAAAAATTGGGCTATACCTTTCATTTAAACACTTCCTTACTTATTCCATGAATTATCAATTGCTATGCCGTTTGAAATGAATATGGTTAACTTTCTTGTTTTCATTAGCTTAAATTTAGGATAGGTGGGGATTTGCCGGATTGATTTGCTTATATTGTTTAGATTATCGTCAGGTTGGCCATAAATATCACATGCCAAAAGATGCTATTCTTTATTTTTCTTTTTTTTGCATTGATTCCACGGGAAAAAAAGTTGAACATTTGTACCTAAAAATATCTATTATGGCATTCCCCAACATTTTCACCAAAGAAACCGCCGACCACGTAATAGCCCGGATAAACCAGCTTACGCCGGAAACCTACGCTAATTGGGGCAAGATGAACGTGGCGCAAATGTTAGCACATTGCAACGTAACGTATGAGCTGGTATACGACAACATCCATCCTAAGCCGAATGGTTTCATGCGGTTCATTCTGAAAAATTTTATCAAGAAAAGCGTGGTCAACGAAGTGCCGTACAAAAGGAACCAACAAACCGCGCCCGTATTTGTGGTAACGGACCAGAAGGTATTTGATGCCGAGAAAAGGCGCTTGATTGATTATATCAATAAAACCCAGCAATTGGGCGAATCGTATTTTGATCAGAAGGAATCCCATTCGTTCGGTGCGTTAAATAAGGTGGAGTGGAATAATATGTTCTACAAACATTTAGATCATCACCTCACCCAGTTTGGTGCTGTGTAGGCGAGAAAATATAACAGTTGTAGAAAAGGGGCTTACCTGCCCCTTCTTTATGCCATCTATTCCTTCTCAGAAAGGCTATATTTGCAACCTATGTACACCGTACCAGAAATACGCACCGTAAACGTTACCCGTTATATTGCCCCTTTGCGCGAAGGCGGTTCGTTGCCCGCCATTGCCGATGCCGACGATGGTTTTAAATATGTGATTAAGTTCCGTGGAGCCGGACATGGCGTCAAGGCATTGGTTTCGGAATTCATAGGCAGCGAAGTTTCGCGTGCGGCGGGATTAAAGGTGCCAGAACTGGTATTCGCCCAATTGGACGAAGCCTTCGGCCGCACCGAAGGGGACGAGGAAATCCAAGATTTATTACGGGCCAGCCACGGATTGAATCTGGGTTTACACTTTTTGTCGGGTGCCATTAATTTTGATCCGGTGGTGACGCAGGTAGATGCCGGATTAGCTTCCAAAATCATTTGGGTAGATGCTTTTCTCACCAATATTGACCGTACATTCAGAAATACAAACATGCTCATTTGGCACAAAGAACTTTGGTTGATTGACCATGGTGCTTCTTTATATTTCCACCATTCCTGGGGAGATTGGGAAAAGGCCGCAAAAAGCCCTTTTGCCTACGTCAAGGATCATGTGCTGTTGCCGCGTGTTACCGCAGAGGGTTTGCGGAAAGCAGAAGAGCAACTGAAGGCAGTATTGACCGAAAAAGTGCTTCGCGACATTGTACAGGCCTTACCCAATGATTGGTTGGAGTGGGAGGGAAGCGAGCAAAGTCCAGACGAAATCCGCGACGTATATACCCATTTTTTACTGACGCGTTTACAATATTCATCCATCTTTTTAAATGAAGCCCAGGATGCAGCAGCACGTATATGAGTACGCCGTTATCCGTGTGGTTCCTCGGGTAGAGCGCGAGGAATTCCTGAACGTGGGTGTTATACTTTTTTGTAAATCGTTGAATTTCGTTCAGATGAAATATCGTCTGGATGTGGAACGCCTCCAAGCCTTTTCACCCACGGCGGATGTATTCCAGATAGAACAAAACCTACAATCGTTTGAAAAAATAGCCCAAGGAATAGCGGGCGGCGGCCCGATGGCCAAAGAAGACACAGCCTCCCGTTTCCGTTGGCTTACGGCGGTACGGAGTTCCGTTATCCAAACCTCCAGGCCACATCCGGGACTTTGCGGAGAACCATTGCAGGTATTGGATCGGTTGTTTGAAGAGTTGGTGGTAGTATAAAATACGAACCATCTTAACTTTTTTATTACTTTGTATGGATGATTGAACATGCTGAAAACGGCTTTGCCATCTTATTGGCGGAAGATGAACCCACGCTCACGGCAAACATAAAAAGCGAGCTGGAACAGATCGGGTATACGGTACACGCCGCATTTGACGGCGAGATTGCGGAGAAATTGTTTTTTCGTAAAGATGTTCATCTGGCTATTTTAGACATCAATCTGCCGGGAAAAAACGGATTGAATTTATGTAAAGTTTTCAGGCAACACAACCGGCAATTACCTATTTTAATGCTTACGGCACTCAGTGAAGTAGATGATAAACTGGATGCATTTAATTCCGGTGCGGACGATTACTTGGTAAAACCTTTCCATATGAAAGAATTGATCGCACGTATCGAAGTGTTGCTGAAACGCGCCTCATTTTCACAAAATAAATCTGAAAAAATAACGCTCAACGATCTGGAAATTGATCTAGATTTCAAGACCGTAAAACGTGCCGGGAATGCCATCGAGCTCACCGCAAAAGAATTTTTATTGCTGACGGAATTGGCTAAAGGCGGTGGTCGCGTATTATCCAAACAAGTACTCACGGAAAGGGTCTGGGGATTGAATTTTGATACAGGTACCAATACCATAGAGGTTTACATTAGCTTTTTACGGGCCAAGGTAGACAAGAATTATCCGCTTAAATTAATCCATACAAAAACAGGATTCGGTTACTATCTAAGTGATAAGGAATGAAGCTGAGGACAAGATTGACGCTGCTTTTCGCGTTGATATTTTCAACGCTCATCATTCTTCTGAATGTGTTTATGTATTACCGGTTTTCCAATATGCGGAAGGAAGAATTTTATCTTCGCTTGCAGGAAAAATCAGAAAATACCCTACGTTTATTGGCAGACGTGGATGATATTGACCATGAGCTGCTCCGCATCATCGACCAAAATACGATTGATGCTTTATACGAAGAAAAAACACTGATTTTCGACGGTGATTTTAAATTGATATACAGTAGCTTGGATGACCACCCGGTGAATTATTCGCCCCGGTTGTTGGCCGAAATCAAAGAAAAGGGTGAAGTGTTTTTTACCGATGATGTGACACAAAGCGAAGTGTTGGGATCATATCGTGTTTTTGGGGAAAGCCATTCATACATAGTGCTCAGTACGGCTTACGATCGCTACGGAATCGAAGAATTGGATGATATCCTGAACATATTGTTGGTGGCTTCGTTGATGGGAATCATCATTGCCGTTTTATTGGGATATTGGATCATTTACCAAGGACTTCGTCCGGTGGAGGTATTGAATTCCAACATTAAGAATATAACAGAACAGAATTTAAATTTGCAGGTACCGGTAAAGGAGGGAGCCAAAGACGAATTTTCTGAATTGGCCCATAGTTATAACCAAATGCTCTTGCGTTTGGCTGATGCCTTTGAACGGCAGAAAACCTTTGTACAACATGCCTCGCATGAATTACGAACCCCAGTTTCGGCCATGATGAGCCAAGTGGAGGTAGCCATCAAGGATGAACCCGTGGGCTCCGATAAGCATGTGAATTTATCGCAGATGTTGGTTTCGTTGGATAAAATTTCCGACCTGATCAATTCCTTGTTATTGCTTTCCAAAGTACAGGACAGGACGGACAATAAATTCGTGGAAGAACGCATAGATGAAATCATATTTTCCGCAGCAGAAGCGGTAGCGGAACATTTTTCCGAATTTAAGCCCGTCATTAATTTTTCCGGTGGCGAATTATCCGACGATACATTACAATTTCCGGCACATCGTTATTTGATGAAAATATTATTCATTAACCTGATGGAAAATGCCTATAAATATTCCAACGAAGGAAGGGTAGAAGTGGATATCCGCCCGGGATCGGATCGGATTACCATCACATTCATTAACTCGGGGAAAACGGTCAGCGAATCCGACCAAAAGAAATTGTTTACCCCATTTTTTAGGGCACAATATGTATCGGCGCAGCCCGGGCATGGCTTGGGGCTATCCATTGCGGAAAGGGTAGCTACCTACCATGGAGCCGAGCTTTTCTATTCTATCGTTGATGGATTGAATATGTTTACCGTTGTATTGAAAAGGCAAAACTGATTTTAAGCCCATTTTAAGGTCTCTTTCAGACCGCTTTAATTTACCATCCCAAATTTTGTGGCGTTGAATTTTCACTCGTCACATGAGACAATCCGGTCGATATATTGCATCTTTTTTGTTCCTTTTCTTGCCTTCGGTTATATGGGCGCAAGATACACTCTTCGTATCTCCACGTACCGCGGATAGTTTGTTTTTGGCCAAGAATCTGTCTTTGTTGGCTAATAAATATGAGATAGACATCAACAAGGCCTTGGTGAAGCAGGAAAAAATTTGGGATAATCCCAGTTTTTCGGCTGAATTAAACTTGTATAATCCAACAGCAAATAGGTGGTTTGATGTTGGGAAAAATGGCCAGACCATTTATTCCATCGAACAGGTGATTAAAATTGCCGGCCAACGAAACAAGGCCGCCAAATGGGCACAAGAAAACGTAAAGATTTCGGAATTTGAATTTCTGGATTTGATTAGGAACCTCAAATTTTCGTTGCACCAAAATCTGTATTCACTGTATTTCAATAAGCAGACAATCCATACGTACAGTCGTCAGTTGGGCTTGCTGGATACCATCATCAAAGCGTATGATATTCAATTCCAAAAAGGGAATATACCGCTGAAGGAAACCTTGCGCTTGAAAGCCATTTTTTATCAATTAAATAACGATAAAACCAATTTGCAAAACCAAATATTTGAACAGGAAAATGCTATCCGTATTTTACTGGGCACCACATCAAGCATCGTTCCGGTGATTGGGGACGAGGAGTTGGTCAAATACAATAACAGCGCTATCGCCAAAGATAATTTGGTGAAAAATGCACTAAACAACCGCCCGGACCTAAAGATTTCCCAAACGACATATAACCAATCCGTCATCAATCTGGAGTGGCAGAAACGACAGGGTGTGCCAGACTTACGCATCGGCGGATTATATGACCAGCAGGGCAGTTATATCAATAACTATAGCGGTATCACATTGGGGATGGATTTGCCTGTATTTAATAGAAATCAATCCAATGTCAAGATTGCCAAATTCCAGATCGCGAAATCGGCCTATACTTTGCAAAACGACAGTATCTCTGTTGTATCGCAGGTAAATATGGCTTGGGAGAAACTACAAAGGGCCGAGAATGAATACCGGAAAATAGATGCGGATTTCACTTCCCAATTTGATATCATCAATAAAGGAATTACCGAAAATTTTGTCAAGAGAAATATTTCCATTCTGGAATTCGTAGACATTTTCGAAGCCTATAATGAAACGGTGATGCAGTTGAATACGATGAAGATCAACCGGATTTTGGCTTATGAAGAATTGAGTTATTCCGTTGGTGAAGAGTTGTTTGTAAGATAAATATTACATACTGATTTTTAAATGTCATCTAACATATTACATTCCATATCAATGAATAATATACATAAAATTATCCTAACAACCGGCATTTTCTTATCGTGTTTTGGTTGCGGAAATAAGCCCGAAGAAGCGAAGAAAGACAAAAATACTTTTGTGTTGAGTGATACCATGATGGCGCGGATTGAAATTGCGGATGCCAAAGAGCAAATTGTGGTAGGCCAGCTGAGGTTGAATGGAAAAGTACAGGCCAATGAAGATAAGTTGGTTGAAATCCATCCGTTGGTAGGTGGAAACGTAACCGAAGTATCGGTAGAACTGGGACAGTTCGTTGAAAAAGGGGCAGTATTGGCCGTTATCCGAAGCGGTGAAGTGGCCGATTTTGAACGTGAATTGACGGACGCTGAAAGTGATGTAGCCGTAGCCGAGAAAAACTTACGCATCACACAGGATTTATACGAAAGCAAGCTATCCGGGGATAAGGATTTATTGGCCTCCCGAAAAGAACTAGACAAGGCAAAAGCAGAACTGAAAAGAATCCAGGAAATATTTAGGATTTATGGAATCAACAACAATGCTGAATATGTCATCCGTTCACCATTCAGCGGGTTTGTGATCCAAAAAAATATAACACGTGATATGCAGATTCGATCCGATAATTCGGATAATATTTTCACGTTGGCACAAATATCCGAAGTAAATGTAACGGCCAATGTATACGAAACCGAAATTTCCAAAGTGAAGGAAGGCATGATGACAAAAATCAGCGTATTGGCCTATCCGGATAAGGTATTTGAAGGAAAGATAGACCGTGTATTTACAGTATTGGATCCCGAAACGCAAACCATGAAAATAAGGATTAAACTCCCTAATGAAGATTATGCCTTAAAGCCGGAAATGAATGCCACCGTCACCGTAGATTATAACGACGGTAACTTAAAGATGATCGCTATTCCTTCGTCCGCCGTCATTTTTGATAAAAATAAAAATTTTGTGATGGTATTTAAGGATAAATATAACATCGAAACCCGTATGGTAGAAGTGTATAGGCAAAATGCAGATATCAGCTACATCAAATCCGGTTTATCGGAAAATGAAAAAGTGGTGAGTAAAAACCAGCTTTTTCTATACGATGCTTTAAACGATTAATTGGGAAATTGACATGAATAAATTCATCAGAAATATTGTCGGCTTTTCCCTCAAAAATAGATTTTTTACATTTTTTTGGGTAGGGTTGTTGGCCATTGCCGGCGTGTATAGTTATTTGCATACACCTGTTGAAGCCTTTCCGGACGTAACAAATACCCAAATTATCGTAGTAACGGAGTGGCCCGGTCGGTCGGCCGAAGAGGTAGAACGTTTCGTTACCGTTCCTATTGAGGTGGCCATGAATAGCGTACAGCGTAAAACGAATGTGCGTTCCACGACGATGTTTGGTCTCAGCGTCATGAAAATTATTTTTGAAGATGATGTGGACGATTTTTTTGCACGGCAGCAAGTAAACAATTTATTGCACTCCATACAATTGCCCGAAGGTGCCGAACCCGAAGTTCAGCCGCCTTACGGACCTACGGGCGAAATTTTCCGTTACTACCTAAAAAGTGATACGAAAGATAGCCGCGAATTACTCACGCTCCAGAATTGGGTAATCGACCGCGAGTTGCGTTCCGTACCGGGCGTGGCGGATGTGGTAGCTTTTGGGGGTAGGGAAAAAACATTCGAAATACAGGCGAACCCGGCGTTGATGAATAAATACGACATTACCCCGCTGGAAATTTACGAAGCGCTGGAGCGTAGCAACGTTAACGTGGGTGGAGACGTCATCGCCAAAAGTGGGCAAGCCTATGTGGTTCGTGGAATGGGTTTGTTGCAATCCATGGATGATATTGGAAACGTCATTGTAGAGGAATTGGGTGGAAACCCGGTACTCATCCGTAACGTGGCTACCGTGGTGGAAACGGATTTACCACGTGTAGGCCAAGTAGGGTTGGATGGCGATGACGATGTGGTGGAAGGCATCATCGTGATGCGTAAAGGCGAAAATCCGTCCATTATTTTAGGTCGTGTCAAGGAAAAAATAAAAGAGCTGAACGAACATATTTTGGAACCGGAAGGCGTAACGATGGAAACATTTTACGACCGCGATGTATTGATGACCTACACCACAAACACCGTGCTCCACAACTTGATGGAAGGTATCATTTTCGTTACCGTGATCGTGTTTTTGTTCATGGCAGATTGGCGGACGACACTCATCGTAAGCATCGTAATTCCATTGGCATTGTTGTTCGCCTTTCTCTGCCTTTACCTCAAAGGCATGAGCGCCAACTTACTCTCGTTGGGGGCTATCGACTTTGGTATCATCATCGACGGGGCGGTGGTGATGGTGGAAGGACTTTTCGTGTCCTTGGACCATCTTTCCCATAAAGTAGGGATGAAGCGTTATAACAGACTTTCCAAAATGGGTTTGATCAAACATACGGGCGGCGAAATGGGCAAAGCCGTTTTTTTCTCCAAACTCATCATCATCATTGCTTTATTGCCGATTTTCTCTTTCCAGAAAGTGGAAGGCAAAATGTTTAGTCCGTTGGCCTTTACGTTGGGGTTTGCCTTATTGGGAGCCTTGATATTTACACTCACGTTGGTTCCTGTATTGGCTTCCATGTTATTGAACAAAAACGTAAAGGAAAAAAATAATCCCATCGTTAATTTCTTCGATAAGTACATAGGCCAGGCTTTCCGGTGGTGTTTCAACCATAAAAAAATCAGCATCGGTGTTTCCTGTCTTATCTTGGTCATAACGCTGTTTTCAGGAAGGTTTTTGGGAACAGAGTTTTTGCCCCAATTGAACGAAGGGGCCATGTGGATTACGGCTGAAATGCCCATGAGTCAATCGCTGGAGGAAAGTGTGAAGATGTCCGGCAAAATAAGGGAAACGTTACGGCAATTCCCGGAGGTAGATCATGTGCTTTCCCAAGTAGGTAGGTCGAATGACGGAACCGATCCCAACGGGTTTTATTTTGTGCAGTTTCAGGTAGATTTAAAGCCAGCGAAAGAATGGCCAAAGAAAAAGTCGACAGACGAACTTATTGCCGAAATGGATGGGAAGCTGACGCAATACCAAGGGATTTTATATAACTACTCGCAACCGATTATTGACAACGTGGCAGAAGCCGTGGCCGGTTTTAAGGCAAGTAACGGAATCAAGGTCATTGGGCCCGATTTAAATAAACTGGAAGCCGTCTGTGAGGAAATTGCGGATTCAATTAAAGACGTGGAAGGTGTGAAGGATTTGGGGATTCTCCGCTCCATCGGCCAGCCTGAGATACAGATCGTATTGCACGACCATAAAATGGCCCAATATGGCGTTACCACGGCTGATGCACAAGCGGTGATTGAAATGGCCATCGGTGGTAAAACCGCTAATATCATGTACGATGGAGAACGTAAGTTCGACATCCGCGTCCGTTTCCCGGAAGAGTACAGGAAATCGGAAGATGACATCCTGCACCTGAAAGTACCTACGTTAACCGGGAACCAGATCGCCTTGAGCGAAATTGCGTCCATCAAAACGTTGACGGGGCCGGCATTTGTTTATCGCGAGAACAATAAACGCTTTGTAGCCGTAAAATTCAGCGTACGCGACCGAGATTTGGGTAGCACGATTTTGGAGGCACAACAAAAAGTAAGTCATATCAAATTACCCAAAAAATATAAAATAGAATGGACGGGAGAATTCGAAAACCAGGTACGTGCCACGGGAACTTTAGGAACAGTGGTACCGATCAGTATCGTGGCCATTTTTGTGTTGCTGTTCATCATGTTCGGTAATGCAAAGGATGCTGCCTTGGTACTCGTAAATGTGCCGTTTGCTTTGATTGGCGGCATCTTGGCGTTACACATCACGGGAATGAACTTCGGCATCTCTGCCGGGGTAGGATTCATTGCCTTATTCGGAATCTGTGTGCAAAATGGCGTGATCCTGATTTCGGTATTCCAAAAGAACAAAAGTTCGGGATTGAACATCGTAGATGCCATTTTTGATGGGGTAAAATCCCGGATCCGTCCGGTGGTGATGACGGCCTTGATGGCTTCTATCGGTTTGCTCCCGGCAGCCATGTCCACCGGCATCGGTTCCGAAAGCCAAAAACCGTTGGCCATCGTCATCATTGGCGGATTGGTAACGGCTACTGTATTGACTTTGTTGGTATTTCCGATTATATATTATCAATTCAATAAAAAAGAAAAAATACCCAGAACGAAAAAAGATTAAGGTTTTATCAGAGTGTGTGGTAAAAAGCACCGGCGAATTTCGTCGGTGCTTTTGCCGTTTTAGGTATAATATATACTGTGTTTTTCATCCATGGTAAAATAGTCCTATTGTCCTCGCTTAGCATACACAAATTCAATCACTGAAAATTGTGTGATAATATTGTGGCAGTAATCAGGCACTGTGAACATGGAAAACGGCTTCGATTGCGGCTGTTTTTCCATATTGGAATCGGTAACTTACCTTACTCTGGAGTGCCCTTCAACGTATGGGTGATGAAATTCTCCCATTTATCCAATAACTGCTGAAAGCCTTCCGTCAACTCGGAATCGAAGAGCATTTTTTGTTTCTTGGTGGGGTGGATGAACCCCAATGTTTTGGCGTGTAGTGCCTGTCCGGGAATCAACTCGAAGCAATTGTTTACGAATGATTTGTATTTATGAGAATTCGGTCCTTTGAGTACGCGGTTTCCTTCGTAACGGTCATCGTTGAATACCGTATGGCCGATGGATTTCATATGTACACGGATTTGGTGCGTGCGACCGGTTTCCAATACGCATTCACAAAGCGTTACATATCCGAAGCGTTTGAGCACCCTATAATGCGTCACGGCGGGTTTTCCCGCACTCCCGTCGCGGTAGATGGTAAAGAGTTTACGGTTGCGCTCGTCACGGCCTATATTGCCTTCGATGGTTCCCGAATCTTCTTCCACGTTACCCCAAACCAGCGTAATGTATTTTCGTTCCACGGTTTTATCGAAAAACTGTTTGGCGAGGAAAGTCATCGCATCTTCGTTTTTGGCAATCACCAACAACCCCGATGTATGTTTATCGATTCGGTGTACCAGTCCCGGACGCAGGTGGTCTTCGCCATGTGCGCCGCTGTTATTGGTTTGCGGTAAATTTTGTAGATGCCACGAAAGGGCATTCACCAATGTACCCGTAAAGTTTCCCACGCCTGGATGCGCCACCATACCCGCCACTTTGTTCACGATGAGCAAATCGTCATCTTCGTAAGGAATACTAAGTGGTATGTTTTCCGGCACCAGGAAATGGTTCACCGGCGGATGGGCGAGTACGATCGTAATCTCGTCCAGCGGTTTTAATTTGTAATTGGATTTTACCGCTTTGCCGTTCACCAAAATCGCACCGGCCTTGGCGGCAGATTGAATGCGGTTCCGGCTTTTGTTTTCCATCCGGGCCGTTAAAAAACGGTCAATCCGGAGCGGCATCTGGCCCTTGTCTACCGTGAGTCGGAAATGTTCGTATAACTCGTCACCGTTATCGGTGGAATCGGTTAATGCTAATTCGTTTTCCTCGTCTTCAAAATCGTCGAAATGGGCCACTTTTTATTTAGATAAAATCAATTTATGTGTAGAATATAACGCTATGCTTTTGGATGTAAAACGTGTGAAATAAATCCCGTCCGTGAGGTGGTTTAAATCCAATGTCCTATCCATGCCGCCGCGTTTGGCATAAACGGTTTTTCCGCTCAGGTCCAATACTTGTATTTCCAAGTCGTTTGGCAATTCGGTGCTCAGCTCGTAATGAAAAATTCCCGATGAAGGATTAGGGAAAACATTCACCGTAGCAGCCGTTATCTCCACTTCGTCTATGTCCACAAATTCCCCTGGCGTTACTTCCTTGCCCAATACAGGGCGCATCATCATGGAACCGTCGTAGCTGGTGGAACTTAGATCGCCGAACGATTTCCATTCGCTGGTGGTATTGTAGAATGTTTTATCCGAACGGTCCACGTTTTTATCAAACCCAACGTTCATCCTAAAATTACTGGTCTGTTTCCATCCGATATAAAATTTACCGGCCGGTAATACGACCGGACGATTCAATATGTAAGTCGTGAAGCTATTCGGCGCTATATCATTGTACGCCGGGTGAACCGATATTTGTGAATACAGCGTGTCTTCGCCAACGTCCTGCAATGTTTTCCACACGCGCAACTGAAACGTGTTGCCGCTGGCGTTTGGATCCTGGGGACTAAAATAAAATTGGATGGCACGCAGGGTATCCGGAAAATTCAGTTCAAACTCACTGGCCACTTCACCTACGGCTCCCAAATACATGGCACTTTCGGCCTCCCCATCATCGTAAGCGTAAAAATTATAAAATGTTTGGTGGCGATAAATGGTATCGTTTCCAGTGTTGGTATCATAGGTAAGGGTACCGCTTCCCGGGCCGGCCGTCAGGTTTTGGAATACGTGGCGGATGGTAAAACGCGCACTGTCTTCATAGGGGCAGCAGTTAGGGTCTTGTACGTCGAACACGTAATTGAATGTGGGTAAATTATGACGTGGATTCGTATTGTACTTTCTTCCCGGAAAATATGTATTGATACAGGTTGTATCGTAACTAGCCGGATTGTCATCATAAGGATAGGACGTGAGTGGGGTGCCGCTCTCATCAAGAGTGGTGTGGCCATAGGTTGCCCATTTACATTGGTTCCAAAGGTTTACGCTTTTGATTTCCCATTTTTGGTTTACGTCCTCCTGTTTGAATTGTCTGGCGGGCATTTGTTCGTAATTCCTTAATATGGAAGGGGCACGTGTAACGAAAGCCACATCGTTGATGGTGGTGTCAATCCTGCTTCTGTTGGCATCCAAACGCACGTAATCCAACAACCAATGGTCCATGTTGGCGTTTAGGTTGGCATAGTTCTTAAAGCGGAACTGAAAACCCTTCACCAACCATTGCGGGTCTTTGATGGCAATCATTATTTGTTTGAAACTGTCTATCGGAGTACCTTTTTTACTCCATATCCATTTCCAGTTTGGGTTGTCCGGCGATTTAAATTCCAACACGAAGGTATCCTTGGGTTCCGGTAAAAAACCGATTCCCTGCGGTTGGATGAAAAAGCTTAAGTATAGCGAGTCTCCCGGAAGGTAGCCCAACAAGTCCAATGGTTTGGACGTAAGATAATCCGCCACACCACGCGAACCGGGTGTATGGTTATAAGGCATGCCGTTCATCCGGATGCCGTCAAAAACGGCCACACCAACGGTGGGCGGGCGAACACCCATTCCGGTGCTGACATATACATGCCTATCTATCCACAATGATTTATCGGTGGCAGGGGAAGCGGGGACGATCGTGTAAATTTTTTCGAAATTATAAAACATGCCATCGGGAAGGAAATCTTCGGCATAGATGGGAACGCCATTCACGACGTCCACCATTTTGGGGATGTATTGCCAAACAAAAAAAGAATCCGCAATGGCATATGGATTCGAAAGTGTGTCGTACACATAGATTTTGAATTGCTGCCCCTGCGGCTCTTGTACCTCAAATGTATCAGGAGATGTAATAACAAAGCTATCCGGTTTTACAGAAACGTACCAGATGGAGTCTGGATACTCGATCCCGTAACCCTTCGTCTTAAAATAATGCAAAGTATCTTGGTATACACCGGTGTATTGCGAAAGGCGAAAATCTTTGAATTTGTCCTTCGAGAAATCGTCTATAAACGGTAGGCTCAGCGTATCGTCATAAAAATAATATTGGGAACCGGCCGGGAAAAGCGCTTTCTCCATGTTCACGTTTTCCTGTACCAATTTCGGATTGCTCGATAGTGGGGCAATCACGACGGGGCTTTGGACTTGCGCCTGAATAAATTGTCCCGTTAGGCCGAAGCCAAAAATTGAAACGAAATATATAATTTTTTTAATCATAGACATCAAAAGGTTATTGTGCATACCACACGTCAATTACTTCGCCAACGTTAATGGCTGGCTCATCGGATGCATTTGGATATTGGCGTGTTACTTTGGCGCGGCTTGAATCTTTTACGTTTTCAAATTTTTCGAATCCCAGTCCAAGGTTCATCGACGACAGTATGCTGATCACTTCGTTGCGGCTCATGCCACCCAAGTCAGGCACGGGTACCAATCCCTCGCCGGTACCGGTACCGATCACCACATCTATGGCTGATCCCTTCTGAAGTTTAGTCTTGGGAGGTAAGTTCCTGCCCTTGAATTTCATATCTAATACAGCGCCTGGTCCCGGACGTTTACCCACCTTACCCAATTTCAATCCTTTGGTTTCCAACAATGCATTGGCTTCACGCAAACTCAAATCTTTCAAATCGGGAACTTCTACCATTGGAGGGTTTCCGGTATTCACCAACAGATAAATTTTCCGGCCTGACTTTACTTGGGCACCCCCGGTGGGGTTTTGCTCCAAAATAACGCCCGGTTCTTTTCCATCCGCATACAATGAATCGGTCAATATGGCTTCAAGGCCTTCGTCGTCCAATTTTTCTGCGGCTTCCTCGGCGGTCATGTCCACCACATGCGGAACCACGATGTGGCTGCCATGGTGGCTATACAAATCCAAGGATTTTAGGAGTAGGAAAGAAACCACCAGCATCACTGCTGCGGCTATCAAGAGTTGTATGAAGAATTTTTTGTTCATGTGTAGAAACGTTCCAACGTGCAAAGGTAAGGAAATCAGGCATACGGAGAGTTGGCTTCGCGATGCCATGTTTTTGCACTTTCGTCGGTTAAAAACCTTCCTTACCCAGGCCAATTGTAACGGTCTTATTAACGTTTATTTGTTCCTTTAAGTATAACACATGAAAAATATTGCCGTAGTGGCTGGCGGAAATTCCGGAGAGTTTGAGGTATCGCTGAAGAGCGGACGGATGGTGATGTTATCCATCGACAAGAAACTTTTCAACCCATACTATATAGTGGTCAAAGGTACCGACTGGAATGTGGAGGTGGACGGAAAATGGCAGCCGGTAAATAAGGATGATTTCTCGTTGAAAACAGATACGGGCATCATCAAATTCGATGCAGCTTATCTTATTATCCACGGAACTCCGGGGGAGGATGGAAAAATCCAAGGTTATTTTGACCTGATGGGGATTCCGTTCGTTGGGCCAAGCATTGCCTGTTGCGTGCTCACGTCCAGCAAATACCTATCCAAGGAATTGGTTGCGCTGAAAGCGATTCCGACGGCACAGAGTAAAATCCTGCTTCGTGGTTCAAATCCCGATTGGGAAAAGCTTTCGACGGAATTGAGTTTGCCATTGTTCATCAAGCCCAATAACGGCGGGAGTAGCGTGGCTACGCACAAGGTATATAGGACCGAAGATTTGGAAGCGGCATTTCTTGATGCGGCCCAACATGATGATGAAGTATTGGCAGAGGAATTTTTGCAAGGCACCGAAATAACCTGTGGGATTTATGACGATGGCCAGGAATTGGTTTGTCTCCCCATCACCGAAATTCGTCCGCACAACGATTTTTTTGACTACAAAGCGAAATATTTAGGCGAAAGCGACGAAATAACGCCCGCACCGCTGGAAGAAGCGTTGGTAAAAAGAGTGAACGAACTCACGAGAAAGGTTTACCGCATTTTACATGTGGACGGTATGGTACGCATCGATTTTATTATCCGCGACGGCGAACCTTATTTCATGGAAGTGAATACCATTCCCGGATTTACTGAAGCCAGTTTGTTACCACAGCAATTGAGGGCAGCGGGGATGGATATAACGGAAGTGTTGACGAAACTCATCCAGCGTAAATTAAGATAAATGCAGGACTATTCGGATATAGTTCTTCAGGCAGCTTTGGAAGCAGGCCAAACCATTATGGGCTATTACCGTGACGGTTATTCAGTAGAGCGTAAATCCGATGCATCGCCCGTAACGGAAGCCGATCGGGCTGCGGACAAAATCATCCGCCGATATTTGGAAAGTACGGGCATTCCCATCATCAGCGAGGAAAGCGCCGTGGCTGATTTTTCGGAAAGAAAAAATTGGGAAAAGGCATGGATGGTGGATCCGTTGGACGGCACAAAAGAATTCATCAAAAAAACGGGAGAATTTACCGTTAACATAGCCCTATTGGAAGAAGGAAAACCCACGGATGGCTTGGTGTTCGCACCGGCCTTGGGCCTTCTGTATCAAACCCGGCAAGGCAGGCTGATCAAGGAAATTTATTTGCTGCAGGAAAGGAACGTTTTTATTAAAAGCCAAGCTTTTTTTCTCTCTCAGGAAACAAACCGTTCCCGGAATGTATGCGCCAGTATTTCCCATGCAAATTTGGCTACGCTTTCGTTTGTGGAGCGTTACAGAAGCGCCCATCCGTCGGGTACCTTACTATCCATCGGCAGTTCCTTAAAGTTTGGGCTGCTGGCAGAGGGGAAGGCTGGCATTTACCCTCGTTTTTCGCCCACGATGGAGTGGGATACGGCCGCAGGCCAAGCCATATTACAGGCCGCCGGCGGAAATGTATGGGATGCCGAAACCGGAAACCCGATCCGATACAACCGTGAAAACCTGTTGAACGGAAGTTTTATAGCCACGGCATCCAATATCTCTAAAGAAGAAGCATTCAGCTATTTAATGGAAAGTTGATAACTGAAAGTGGAAAATTATCCATTCATTTCAATTCTCCATTTTCAACTTTCCATTAATTCCTATCTGATATTTTGCATATTTGGGCCATGAACTATCAGGAGATAAACAGAAAAACCTGGAACGATAAAACAGACGTACACATAGACTCGGCTTTTTACGACATGGCAGCCTTCAGGGCGGGGAAAAACACGCTCAATTCCATCGAACTTCCTTTAATGGGCAATGTTTCCGGAAAAAAAATCCTTCACCTACAATGCCATTTTGGCCAAGATAGCCTATCCTTGGTGAGGATGGGAGCACAAGTAACCGGCATCGATTTATCCGACAAATCGATCCAAAGGGCCAAAGAATTATCGGAGGAACTGCATTTACCGGCCACATTCATCAGAAGCGACGTATATAAAACACGGGAACACGTTTCCGAAAAATTCGATATCGTATTTGCATCCTACGGAACCATCATGTGGCTGCCGGATGTAGACCAATGGGCAGCTGTTATTGCCGATAGCCTAAAACCGGGCGGACGTTTCGTATTCGCCGAATTCCATCCCGTAATTTGGATGTTTGATGAACGGTTTAAGGAAATCGTTTATTCCTATTTCAACGAAAAGCCCATTATTGAAAATGTATCGGGTACTTATGCCGACAGAAAAGCCGAAATAGTGGAACGTTCCGTTACTTGGAACCATTCATTGCACGAGGTAATAGGCGCTTTGCTTAAGAATGGTTTACAATTGAAGCAACTTCAGGAGTATGATTATTCACCATACCCGATCTTTGGCGATGTACAGGAAGGAAGCAGCGGCAAGTACCGAATTTCGGGTTACGGAAACCGTCTGCCGTTGGTGTATGCGTTGGAAGCTGTAAAAATATAACCGGCCATTTTTTTGATTCTGCGTACGATTTTCAAAATTACCATTACCTTTAGTCCATTAATTTGGTAGGGTATATGATTCGCATCAGGACGGAAGAAAAAGTGGCCGAGTTTTCATGGTTTGATGATATGAGCGACGGCGACACCGAATATTTGGGTGTACGGGATGAGTCGAGGAGGAGTTCGTTCGAACATTGTTTAAACATCATCCAGACGGCAGATAAAAATGGTTTCAAAGGTGTACTATTGCCGGCTGCTTATGACACGGGATTAGATCCGGCTACATTTGCGGCGGCGGCGTTACCACTTACCAAAAACATCAAGCCGATCGTAGCCTTGCGTATCGGCGAAACATATCCGACAACATTATCCAGGTCTATTGCCGCGCTTGACGATATTTCAAAAGGCCGTATCATCATCAATGCCATCTCTTCCGATTTTCCGGGCCAGAAAACTGATGCCAAAACGCGCTATGATAGAACAGGCGAGGTATTGGAAATTCTACGCCAAGGTTGGGAAAACGACGAAATCCATTTTGACGGTAATTACTATAACATCCACTTAGATTCTGCGCCGGCCAAATGCCGTTATTCCAAACGGCCGCAGGTTTATTTTGGAGGGATCTCTCCTGAAGCCAAAGAAATTGCCGCCCGATATGCCGATGTATATTTGATGTGGCCCGAAAAGATGGAAATGATGCGTGAGACAATCGAAGATGTTTCAGAGCGTGCCTACAAACACGGCCGTACGATAGATTTTGGGTTGCGTATCCACATGATTGTCCGCGAAACGGAAGAAGAAGCGCGCCAATATGCGAAAAAATTGATTTCGAAATTGGACGACAACGATGCCGCCGTACAGCGGGCCCGCCACCAGGATTCTGTTTCCTATGGCGTTTTCCGTCAGGATGAATTGCGTAAGAATGCCGATTTGGAAGGGTTTATTGAGCCATTGGTATGGAGTTCAGTAGGCAAAGTGTTCTCCGGTTGCGGTAGTGCCTTAGTGGGCAGCGCCGAACAGGTACAAGAAAAATTAAACCAATATATGGACTTGGGTTTCCGTGCATTCATCCATTCCGGTTTTCCGTTGATAGAGGAGTGTGATTATTTCGGCAAACTCGTATTGCCCTACATGCCGAACGTTTGTTTGGGAGACTTGTATAATGAAAAAAAAATCACGCAGACCTCACAGATTTACGCAGAAACGAAGTCGTAATTATGCATACCTCCACCTTTGTGTGAAGACTGCGGACTGGATATTCTTCAACCCTGCGTGATTTTAAGATCATTCCAATGGAACTTTTTTGTAAATTTGAAGAAAGCAATCTCGTATGGCAGACACAAATTCTATCAGAAAAAGATTACACCAATATTTGGAAGTAGCAGATGATACGAAGGTGAAAGCTTTATATGCGATCATGGAAAAAGAGATTGAGGGGTTGTCCATTGAATATTCCCAAGCGTTTAAGGACGAATTGGATAATAGATACAAGAAATATAAAATCGGTGAATCAGAGACTGTAACTGCCGAGGAAAGTATGGAAAGCATTAAACGTATCCTCAAATCTGCAGATGATAAAGAATAATGGCTTATCCATTTATTTTTACAAAAGAAGCACAGAACGAATTCGAAAATTCAGTTCATTGGTATCTAAACCGAAATGAAAAAGCGGCGAACAATTTTGTTATATCAGTTAATAATACATTGGAACTTATAAGCAATCACCCTTATCGGTGGAAAAATCCATATGCCAATTATTTTGAACTGCAAGTCCGTAAATATCCTTTCAGTGTGGTATATGTTGTTGAAAATAATGAGCGTATTGTAATTATTTCCGTATTCCATCATAAAAGGAATCCTTCCCGCAAATACCAATCAAGCAATGGCTAAGACATTATTATTCATCGGATTCGGTGGTGGGGTGGGCAGTATCGCCCGTTATCTTATCAGCATGTATGTCCAGAAAACATTTCCGGCCGTATTTCCGTTTGGCACATTTGCAATCAACCTGTTGGGATGTTTATTGATTGGATTGTTTTTTGGCCTGTCCGAACGTTTCCAATGGATGACGGAAGAATGGCGTATATTTCTCACCGTAGGTTTTTGCGGCGGGTTTACCACGTTTTCTGCTTTCGCATACGAAAATTTAAAGTTACTCCAATCGGGAGATTATTTAAATTTCTTGTTATATTCAATTGGATCCATCATTATAGGGATCATGATGGTTATGGCTGGATTTTACATGGTAAAATCAATTTAGCTTAGAAGAAATATTTATAGTGTACATACAAGTCAATCGGAGCACCCGTCAGCCGATTGGAGCAGAAGCATGCACGGTTTACCTGTTCGGGAATTTCATCTTATAATCCACGTTCACTCTTCCCCTAGAAATATCTTTCAGTTTGCTGTCCAACATTTTCTTGCGCAACGGGTTGATGTGGTCGATAAATAATTTGCCTTCCAGATGGTCATACTCATGTTGGATGATACGAGCCGCCATTCCTTTGAAAGTATCTTCGTGCAAAATCCAGTTTTCGTCGTAGTACTCGATCGTAATTTCCGGGTGTCGGTTAATGTCCTCACGGATTTTCGGGATACTGAGGCAACCTTCGTTAAATGGCCATTTCGTGCCCTTTTCTTCTATCATGATGGGGTTGATGAACACCTTCCTGAAATCTTTCAGATGCGGTTCTTCATCTTCAAACGTTGATGCGTCCACCACGAACACGCGGATTGATTTACCGATTTGCGGGGCCGCCAAGCCTACACCGTGGGAAGATTCCATGGTGCTGAACATATCTTTGATGAATTTGTCCAATTCCGGATAATCCTCGTCAATTTCCTCTGCCACTTTACGTAAAACCGGGTCGCCGTATGCTACTATCGAATAAATCATGCGGCAAAAGTAGGGAAAATGATGGAAATTATGACACAGTGCGCACTGAGAAGACACAGAGTGGCACAAGGTATATTTTGAAAATACTTTTTATAAAGCCTACGGCTTATTTCCTATCATGGTGGTGTGAGGCGTGCGTCGTAGACCGAGCCCATACTGACG
>Ga0247814_10000784_pt1 | contig 22115 bp, 29 predicted proteins | sample UWRJL179409R1_FD_179947 | JGI IMG/M metagenome (GOLD analysis project Ga0247814, IMG submission 179947) | Plant litter microbial communities from Arlington Agricultural Research Station in Wisconsin, United States - UWRJ-L179-409R-1 | ecosystem: Environmental > Terrestrial > Plant litter >... | reverse complement strand
ATTTCTGGGCGCCGCAATTGATCCGCAGCGCCGGCACCGAGAGCCCGGTGATGATCGGCCTGCTGACGGCCATTCCGTACATTTGCGGGGCGATCAGCATGGTGGTGATCGGGCGCTTGTCGGACGCGACCGGTGAACGGCGCAAGTTTGTCGCCGGGCTGGTCATCGTCGGCGCGATCGGCTTTTTCAGTGCCGGGATTTTCGCCAGCCACACCACGTTCCTGATCGTCGCCCTGGGCTTGCTGGGCGCCGGGATCATCGCTTCGATTCCGAGCTTCTGGACCCTGCCACCGAAGTTGCTTGCCGGTGCTGGCGCTGGCGCGGCGGGCGGGATTGCGGTGATCAACACGCTGGGGCAATTCGGCGGGATCGTCAGCCCGGTGATGGTCGGGCGGATCAAGGATCTGACCGGCAGCACCACGCCGGCGCTTTACGTGATTGGCGTGGCGGCACTGATTGCGGCGGCGTTGCTGTTGTGGGGACTGCCGCAGAAACTGCGCACGCTCGACAGGTTCTGAGATCGGCGGCACCTGCAATGACGCCTTCGCGAGCAAGCTCGCTCCCACAGTTGATCGCATTCCTCCAGTTGGAATTCGGCACCTGTGGGAGCGAGCCTGCTCGCGAAGACTGACTTCCAGACGCTGAAAATCATCGATCAAAACGATCATCCAGCAGCCATTGCATTCCTCTCAAACACCCCGCCAAACTGAATCAACACCACCCCCGCAATCAACAACACCGCACCCAACACCCGCGACACTGTCAGCTGTTTCTCCACCAGTCCAAACAAGCCCAAGTGATCCAGCGCCATCGAGGCAATCACCTGCCCGGCCAACGCCAGCGCAACAAACCCCGAAGCCCCAAGCTTTGGCAGCAGCACCACCGCCAACGCTACAAAACACACGCCAAATGCGCCACCCGCCCACATCCACAACGGCGCCTTGCTGATAAACGCCATAGACGGCAAGGGCAAACGCAACGCCAAAATCACGGGCAACAACACCAAAACACTCACCAGCAACGACGCCAGCGTTGCCCACAACGGATGCCCCAGCCCGCGCGCAAGATTGCTGTTGAACGCACTTTGAAACGGCACTACTGCCCCGGCAAACGCGGCCAGCGCCAACAATCCGGTCCACTGCAACGTACTCATGATCAAGCTCCACCAGGTTTTGCTGGACTCTAGAGTATTCGTCGCGCAGATTTAAATTCCGTTTCGTCATCCAGAACATGCATCAGATGAATGATCTGCGCCGTATCGACCTTAATCTGTTGGTGATCCTCGACGCCTTGCTCAGCGAGCAGCACGTCACCCGCGCCGCCGAGCGTTTGCACCTCAGTCAACCGGCGGTCAGCCATGCGCTGGCGCGGTTGCGCGATCTGCTCGGCGATCCGCTGCTGGTGCGCGCAGGCGCGACGCTGGTGCCGACGGCGCGGGCGCTGGAATTGGTCGCGCCATTGACCGAAGCGCTGGCTCAGGTGCAATCGCTGCTGGCGCCCAACACCTTCGATCCGGCCAGTACGCGTCGGACGTTTCGTGTGGCGATGTCGGATTACGGTGCGGCGATCATTCTTCCGGGCTTGATCCGCACTCTGCGTCGGGAGGCACCGGGGATCGACCTGCAAATCAGCCATGCCAGTCGTGAAGGCATGCTCGAAGGCGTGCTCAATGGCGATATCGACGTCGCCGCCGGCGTCTTCCCGGAAATGCCCAACGAACTGCGCAACTCGGTGCTGTTTGAAGAACGCTACGTCTGCCTGCTGGATCGCCAGACGCTGCCGGCCAACGGTGTGCTGGATTTGCCGACCTACCTGTCGCGGCCGCACGTATTGCTGGAAATGCGCGGCAGCGGCACGCCGGAAATCGAGCGCGCATTGACGTCTCTGCGTGAGCGCCGCCGCGTCGCGATCAGCCTGCCGCACTGGAACGTCGCGCCGCAGTTCATCAGTGGCACGGATCTGATTCTGACGGTGTCCTCACGCAGCTTGCGCGAGATTGATCAGCGTGAACTGATCGTGGTGCCGCCACCGTTCGAGATTCCGCCGTTTACGTTTGTACTGGCGTGGCATAAGCGCAGGGGTGGGGATCAAGCGCTGAACTGGTTGAATCGCAGGATTGAGGAGGGGATAGAACAAGTCTAGGCAGGCTTGATGCTCAAGCGGGTATGCCAAGTGTGACCAGTCGGGTTTATGCAAAGCCTAAGCTATTGCCGTTGTTGAAACGGTCGATACAGAAGGGGATAGTGCGCCGCTGAAAAAGTGCTCAAGGAGTGGGAAGTGACAGTGAAGTCTGGCTGGATCGGATGTGCGGCATTGTGCGGCTGGTTGCTGGCGGGGCAGGCGTTGGCCGACTGCACGCCACCAGCGGTGTCGGGGGACTGGGACTTTGGCCAGTGCAAGGATTGGCCCGCTTATCCGGGGCTGACCATCTCTTCGCTATTGAAGTTTGAGCCGGATCCAGTTGGCGCCGATGGCGATAAGATTGGCTCATACGATTTGGTTTTATCCGTTTTGTCAGCAGACGACCCAACTCCCGTCGCCACATACCATCAAGCTGCTGCATTTTTTTCTGATGCGTTCGCGCTGGATAGTGTGCAGATCGACACCGCGCGCTACAAACTAACGCCTGAACTTCGAGCTTTTGGTATTCGGGCAAATTTCAAAGGTTCGTCTCGCGTTAATCCACTAGATGAAACCGTGCTGTCGCTCTATGTGAAAGAGGGAAGCAAACTGCGTCCGGTGCTGGACCGATTAGTGGTTTACCGATTCAGTGGTGAATGGGATGGCAATTGCGCCGGAGAGCGCGCGACCACTGTTCGCACCATTGAAATGGGTAAAACCAGCTCTCATGGTTTTGCCGACCTCGTCGTTAAATCGGTCACAACCGGTCTCGTCGGAGAAGGATCGCCTGAGAATTGCGAAATGAAGACGACGAACGACAAGCCCGTGCTGACCGCGCTGCGCTACGACGGAAAAGCTTACGTCCTGCCGCAAGGCTTCAAAGGCCTGTAACCGGCCTGCTCAACATGACTTTTATCAAGGAAGAACAATGTTCACTGCAACCAGACTCCTGATTTCCCTTGGTTTGCTGGCCCTCACCACCCAAGCCCAAGCCGCCTGCACCACCCAGAGTTTTGACGGCAAATCCATGTCGCGCTGCAATGTCTGGCCGGCCTTCCCGAGTCAGGCGATTTCGGTCAAGTCCACCTTCCTGGCCGATGCCGGCGGGGACGATGCCGGAGCGTTCGATCTGGATCTGGCAATCCTCAATGCCAGCGACGCCCGGCCCCTCGCCACTTACCGCAAGCCGGGCGCCTACAACTCCGATGCCGTGCGCCTGGAAGATGTGCGCATTGATACGGCTCGCTACCGTCTGACGCCGGACATCCGGGCGTTTGGTCTGCGGTCAAAGTTCGCCCACAGTTCTCGCGCCAACCCTTACGAGAAAACCGATCTGGCGCTGTATGTCCGCGAAGGCGCGGAGTTGCGCCCGGTGCTGGAGGGATTGGTCGTCGCCAAAAGCAACGGTGAATTCACCAACGACTGCGAAGGCTATGTGAAGAAAATCCGCAGAACCGTCGAAATCGCCCAGTCCAGCCACCATGGCTTGGTTGATCTGCTCATCACCACCAACGGCACAAAAGTGACCAACACCCAGTCGGGCAAAGAGTGTCTTTCCAAAACCGCGTATCTGAAGCAGAAACAAGTGACCCTGATCTACGATGGTCAGCAATACGTCGTCCCCGAAGACTTGCGAGGTTACTGATCCCATGCTCACCGGCCTTAACCACCTGACCCTGGCGGTCAGCGATTTGAACCGCAGCCTGGCGTTCTACCGCGATGTGCTGCAGTTTCGCGTCGAGGCAACGTGGGATGCCGGTGCTTATTTGTCGTTGCCTGGTTTGTGGTTGTGCCTGTCGCTGGATCCGCTGCGAAAAACCGTGGCGAATCCGGACTACACCCATTACGCGTTCAGCCTGAGTGCGGCGGATTTTGCACTTTTCGTGCGGCAGCTAAGAGCCGCTAATGTCGAGGAATGGCGTGACAACCGCAGCGAAGGTGCATCGTTCTATTTTCTTGATCCCGATGGCCACAAGCTCGAAGCTCATGTTGGCGATCTTGCATCGCGACTGGCAGTGTGTCGGCAAAAACCGTACGCCGGCATGCGTTTTTACGACGAGTCATGATCAGACACATTTGTCTGTTATAGACTGGCGGCCACGTGTTCTGGCACTTGCAGGTTTTCCATGACTCCATCGTTGCTAATGGCCGTGCTGGCCTCGGGTTTCATTTACGGTATTACGCCCGGGCCGGGTGTGCTGGCGGTATTCGGCATCGGCGCAGCCCACGGGCGGCGGGCTGGGGCGGGGTTTCTTTGCGGGCATCTGCTCGGCGATGTGGTCTGGTGCAGCACGGCATTGATCGCCATTGTCGGCGCCCGCGAGATCGGCAGCACCGCGTTTGATGTGCTCGGTGTGCTCAGCGGTGTGTACCTGTTCTGGCTCGGCTGGCGCGCGGTGCGTGCCCAGCGTCGCAACGGCGACGAACCCCAGGGCGCAGCGCGCAAGCCGTTCTGGCACGGCATTCTGTTCGGCTTGACCAATCCCAAGGCCTATCCGGTGGCGGTCGCGACCTTCACCGCGCTGTTGTCGAGCCGCGCCGAGCTGCTCAACTGGTCGATGTTGCCGGCGCTGATTGCGCTGAGTTTCCTCGGTGGCTTGCTGGCCTACGCTATTCTCATCGGCGTGGTCGGCGCGCAGCGGGTACGCACGCTGTATCAGCGCCACGAACTGTTGATCACCCGGCTGTGCGGCGTGATGTTTATCGGTTTCGCCATCAACGCGCTGATGCATGCGCTGCCGGGGCTGATGCCGAACAAGGCTTGAAAGTGAGTGCAGGGAGGCGCAATCACGAGGTCAGGGATGGTTGATCAGTGCTGCATTACCCGGACACCCACGCTGAACCATGGAAAGCCGAAATTCCGCGCCGTTGGCGAGTTTTATCGATCTGTTGCTGGACGCCGTTTGCGCGGTCGACAAGCAGGGTCGCTTCGTTTTTGTCAGTGCCGCTTGTGAGCGTGTTTTCGGTTATTCGCCTGAAGAGTTGATCGGCCGGCAAATGATTGAGCTGGTGCACCCGGCGGATCGTCAGCGCACTCTCGCGGCTGCCAGCGAGATCATGGGCGGCGAACCCAAGCTCAACTTCGAAAACCGTTACTTGCGCAAGGATGGCAGCGTCGTGCATATCCTCTGGTCAGCGCGCTGGTCGGAAGTTGATCAACTGCGCATCGCCGTGGCGCGCGACATCACCGAGCGCAAGCAGGCCGAATCGCGCCAGGCTGCGCTCTATGCGATATCCGAAGCGGCCCATGTGGCTGAGGATCTGCTGGCGCTGTTCAAGCGTATTCACCTGATCATCGGCGAATGGCTGCCGGCGCTGAATTTCTCCGTGGCGCTCTATGACGAACATTGCGCGCAGCTGAATTTTCCCTATCACGTCGACGATCACGAATTGCAGCCCGAGCAACCGGGAACCGTCACTGGGCGCTTGTGCGCGGAAGTTATCCGAAGCGGCCAGCCGATTCTTCTGACCCCGGACAGTGCGGATTCTCCGCCAGATTTTGCTGCACTGGTCGCCGGACAAGACTCACCGTGTTGGCTGGGTGTGCCACTGAACTCCAAGAATGGCACCATCGGCGCGCTGATCGTAAAAAGCCTGCCCGGCGGCGAGCGCTATACGGAACAGGACAAAGAACTGCTGCAATACGTCTGCGCTCAGGTCGCCACGGCCATCGAGCGTCAACAACTGCATGCGCGGCTGCGGCGGATGGCGCAATACGATCAACTGACGCAACTGCCCAACCGTGAATTGCTGCGTGATCGCTTGAAAGCCGCGTTGGCCGGCGCTCGCGAACAATCCGGGCATATGGCCTTGTTATATGTCGACCTGGATCGCTTCAAACAGGTCAACGATACCTTCGGTCATGCGGTCGGCGACATGCTCCTGCAAACCGTGGCCAACCGCCTCAAGGGCTGCGTGCGGGAGACCGACACCGTGGCCCGAATTGGCGGTGATGAATTTGTCGTGCTGCTGCACAGCGTTCAGTCTTCGGAAGACGCTGACGGCGTTGCGGAAAAAATCCGACAGGTGCTGGTGCAACCGATGCGCCTCGATGGCCACAACCTGCATATCGAACCGAGCATCGGCGTTGCCCGCTATCCAGAGCACGGCAGGGAGGAGCAGCAACTGTTCCGCCATGCCGATCAGGCAATGTACGCCGCTAAACGCTTGAACCATCACGCGCTCAGTAGCTGATCCGGCGGCGCCGTTCGTCGCGGCGACTGCAACTTTTCTAAACCTTTGCGGCCCGGGAAATTCTCAATCTAGGCGGGCACCTGCTCGCCACGATCATTACCAAGAGGTAGAGAATCATGCCTAATTCAAGAAACTCGAACTCGGGAAACTTCGCCAACGATCGAACGAAGGCCTCTGAAGCTGGTCGCAAAGGTGGGAAAACCACCACAACGACCGTCGACAAAGAGCCAAAACCAGACATGGGCCGCAAGCCCGCTCAGAAGTCGAAGTAGTCGGTGAAGGTAGTTTTGATTGAGAGGCGGGGGCGTAAGCTCCCGCTTGAATTTCGCAAGTAAGGAGGGCGCGACCATGAGCCGGATGGCCACCCGTATACGCAACATCAGTTTTGCATCGCTGTTGGGCCTGTGTGCCAGCAGTGCTTTCGCCCAGTCGCCCGCCGATTTCATTAACGATGCCTCGGCCAAAGGCATGGCCGACATCGAGGCCAGTCGCCTGGCCCATGGCAAGGCCGAATCGAAAGAGGTCAAGGACTACACCATCGTCGTCATCAACGACCGCACGACGGCCAACCAGCACCTGGCGAAAATCGCCAAGAAGCTCGACTTGCCCGTCGCACCGCGTGAAGAACTGGCCGACAAGGCAAAAGAATTGATGCCGCCTGTGGCCGACGGCGCCTCCTTTGATCAGGCCTATGCCGCCAGTCAGGTCAAAGCCACTGAAGAGGCCATCGAGCAGATTCAGCAGCAAGCGCAGACCACTGACGTGCCGGAGATCAAGGCGTTTGCCGACGAGACCTTGCCGAAATTGCAAAGCCATCTAGAGAAGGCTCGCGCGCTGCAGGCTAGCCGCTAATCAATAGCAAAAGATCGCAGCCTTCGGCAGCTCCTACACCAAACTTTGTAGGAGCTGCCGAAGGCTGCGATCTTTTGCTTTTTTATCTAACCATCAGCACTCATTCAAATCCTGCTTGGACTTGCTCTTCTCACCCAACCCCTCAAGATTAAAAACCTCACCCTCGCCCAACGAGCGGTAGTGCCTGCGCAACGCCTCCAACTGCTTCAAATCCAGCGCCTCCAACCCAAGCATCGCGTTCTGCGCCTCTTTCGTCACCAGCAGTAACTCATCGATCTTCAAGTGGAGGATGTCGGTGTCGCGGTTCTGCGTGTTCTGAATCAGGAACACCATCAGGAACGTGATGATGGTGGTCGAGGTGTTGATGATCAGTTGCCAGGTGTCGTTGTAGTCGAAGATCGGCCCGCTCAGTCCCCACAATCCGATCAGGATCAATGCCCCCAAGAAGGTCTTTGGGCTGCCTGCCACCATCGCGAGTTTCTGGGAGATTTTTGCGAATTTCATAGCGGTTTTCCTTATTGGGAGAGTGCTTGAAATTCAGACATTGGGGGCGATATGAAAATTCTACTTACATACCTGCCCTTTCGATAAAAACACGGTCGCGCAATGTCCGCCTGATGGCGAAACTTTCATTGTGTGGGTTTGTGGCTAGTATCAAGTGGCGATCAAATTGCCAGTAGCCCATTACACGGACAGACATCACGAAAGAGGCCACTCATGGAATTCTTCGAAAAGTTAGCCAGCCTAGCCGCCAAAGTACGGTTGCAGAGCGCCGCAATCCAGACGGAAGAGGCAACGAAAAATGCTTTCGTCATGCCATTTATCAGCACGGTGTTGGGCTACGACGTCTTTGACCCGACTGAGGTGACGCCAGAGTTTGTCTGTGACATTGGTACGAAGAAGGGCGAGAAAATTGATTACGCCATCATGAAGGAGGGCGAAGTACAGATTTTGATTGAGTGCAAAAAGATCGGTGAGCCTCTGCATATCAATCATGCCTCCCAGTTATTTCGTTACTTTCACGTCACCAGCGCTCGAATTTCCATCCTCACCAACGGCCAGGTCTACAAGTTTTTTACCGACCTGGATGCGCCAAACAAGATGGATGAAAAGCCATTTCTGGAGCTGGATCTTCTAGATATCGATGAGTATTCGGTTCCAGAGCTCATCAAGCTGACGAAGTCGGCTTTTGATGTGGACTCGATCATCAACGCCGCTGGCGAATTGAAGTATGTCAGCCAAATTAAAAAGGTTATCGCCGCTCAGGTCAGCAAACCGGATGATGACTTCGTTAAGGTTTTTGCCTCCCGTGTTTACGACGGTGTGATCACTCAAAAAGTACGTGAGCAGTTTCATGAGCTGACGAGAAAAGCCGTTGTGCAGTTTTTGAATGACCAGATCAATGATCGCCTCAAATCGGCAATGAGTGGTGCCATTCAACCAGCATTGGCGTCGTTGCCGTCCACCTCTACCGGGACAGATCCAGTAGATCCGCGAGATGAGTCGGATGACAAGGTTCTGACAACTCTGGAGGAGCTTGAGGGCTATCACATCGTTCGCGCGCTGGTCCGGTCGGTAGTCGATGCCAAGCGAATTGTTCAGCGTGATACGCAGAGTTACTTCGGGATACTGCTGGATGACAACAATCGCAAACCAATCTGTCGGCTGCATTTCAATCGGTCACAGAAGTACATCGGTATATTTGATGAGGAAAAAAATGAGACCCGTCATCCGATCAGCTCTGTGGATGATATCTACGAGTATTCGGATCATCTGAAAAAAACGGTCGGCTATTACGACTGAAAATGAAACCGGCCTTGAGGGCCGGTTTTTTTGTCGATTAGTTCGTGATTTTCAGTCCTGACGTCCAGTGGAAGTAACCCACCACCTCGCACTGCTGATTGACCAGCATGAAACTCAGTTCGCATTGCACATCGCCAGGTTTCTTCGGCGTGCAGGTCCAATAATGATCGTCAGCTTTTCGACTGCCCGGCGTTGTCGGGTCGTCCGGGTTGGGCGCGGGCACGGTCAGGTCGGTATGAATTTGCAAGTCAGGTTCGGAAAGCACGTCGCTGTCAGCCACTGTCATCCGGTACACAACCACACTGTGTTCGGCGATCAAGCTGACGGAGCGTCCGCGGAAGTGCAGGTCGCGGTCAATCTCAACGGGGATTGTCACTTTGCTGTCATTTATGACTATATCTTTCGAGTCATTACCTATGGCGAAAAAGATCAGCCCATCGGTAATGCTCGTCGGTGCGGCGGCGTCCAGGCTTGGGTTCGGATAACGCGCCAGTACTGATTCAGCGTCGACGATCAGCAGCACATTGTGTGAGCTGGTAACGCCGGATGATGGTGACGGAATCGGTTCGCTAGTCATCATGGCTTCCTTTCATGATGTTGGCAGGAAACGACAGCCGCTTCGGTCAAGGCAAGACATCCTGTTCCGGCCGGGGCGGCGACGGATTGGTCGGGCCCCCTGTCTCCAAGGGGCTCGGAGCGTCATCAGTTGTGAATGGAGATGAACGGATCCCACGAGCAGCAGCCGATGATCTGGCAGTTGCGATCGACGATCAGGAAGTGGAAGTGATACGTCACGCGACCACAGTCCAGGGTTTCGGATGACCAATAGTGGTTGTCGACTTTCTGGCAGCTTGGCACGGATGGATTGCTTGTATTGGGCACAGCTACGCACGCTGTGGCCTTGCGCGGGGAGGGAGGCGAGATCAGGTTCTCCCCGGCGTTGGGGATGAATTTGTAGAAAATCACCGCCTGTTCGAAGCTCTGCGACAGGCTGGTTTCACGCCAGCGGATTAGATCGCCGACCTGAGCCTTGAGATCCAGTTCGCCACCGGCCTGGCCACTCACGACGTTGTCCTGATTGGTGACCATGTACACATGTTTCCAATCGATCAGCGTGGGGTTCTTCGGATCCTTGCTGATGTTTGGATACTTTTTCAGAATGGTTTCGGTGTCGATGGAAACCAGAATATCCGTCACTCGAGACATGGTGATGCTCCTTTTTCATAGTGAACGTCGGACTGCAATCCAGTCACGACGATGCTTGCTTGCCGTATGGCTTTTGCCAGCACACTACTGGGGGAACCCACTGATCACGAGAAATGAACAGGCCGTGCTCCTTGCACGAAATCGACTGATTCGGGTTCCTTCCGATTGCCGCTCCTTGACTATAGGTACGATTTTTTAGCTGTCAAAATCGCTTTTGTCCGGCTCGACGGACGGTCGCCGAATCCAGACGGTCCGACCTATTGGCTATAAGCAGGCAGGCCGGTCTGACACCGTTTGAAATCGAGCCGCTGTGGAACTGCTCGCTGCGCACCCTGTATCGTGACGAACCGCTGAAATGTCCCGACAGGAGAACGCAATGAGTTGGTCCGCCAAACAATACGTCGCTTTCGAAGATGAACGCACCCGCCCGGCCCGCGATCTGCTGGCGGCGATTCCCACGCCTGAAGCGCGAACAGTGGTCGATATCGGTTGTGGTCCCGGTAACTCGACGGAGTTGCTGGTGCAGCGTTTTCCGGGGGCGAAGATCAGCGGGCTGGATAGCTCGGCAGACATGATCGACGCGGCTCGCAAGCGCTTGCCGGATTTGCGCTTCGATGTCGCCGAGATTGATAAATGGGCCGATTCAGGCCCGTTCGATGTGATCTTCGCGAATGCCGTGTTGCAGTGGGTGCCGGATCACGCGACGTTGTTGCCGGCGTTGGCCTGCAAGTTGTCGGCCGGTGGCAGCCTGGCGATCCAGATGCCGGATAACCTCAATGAATCCTCACACCGCTTGATGCGTGAAGTCGCCGCGAATGGTCCGTGGGCGAGCAAGCTTTCAGGCGCTGCGGGGCAACGTACCGACATGGCCAGCGCCAACGATTATTTCTCGATGCTGCGGCCACACTGCGCTCGGGTCGATGTGTGGCGCACCACCTATCACCATCAGCTGTCTGGCGGGGCGGTGGGGGTGGTGGAGTGGTTCAAGGGCAGCGGGTTGATTCCGTTTTTGAATCCGCTGACCGAGGCGGAAAAGGCGCAGTACCTGGAGCAGTATCTGGCGGAGGTCGGGAAGGCTTATCCGGCGTTGGCGGATGGCTCGGTGCTGTTGCCATTTCCCAGGTTGTTTATCGTTGCGACACGTTGAAATGAGTCGGACGTGTTGTTCGGCTGGGAATTTCGGGTGAGCTTTCGGACGGGCGCCTCATCGGAACGCCGCCCGCCCAGCCTCTCCCTAGGGAGAGGGAGCCGAGTTGTGTTGTTTCCAAACCTGAGTTCGCCTCGACTTTGCACGTCGGCGTAGCTCAGGAGGGCAACTCGGTCAGTCCCCTCTCCCTCTGGGAGAGGGCTAGGGTGAGGGGCTTTAAGCTCAGCGCTGCACCGCCACCAACATCATCATCGGCCGTTCCCGCTCTTCCGCCAGCGCCGGTTGCGCCGCGACTTCAGCATCGCTCGGCCCCCATTCATTGACATGTCGAATCGTGAACCCCGCATCGATCAGCGAATTGAGCAATGTCCCAACCGTACGATGCTGCTTGATCACGCCCTCAGCCAGCCAGTTCGTCACCCGCTCACCCTCCAACTGATAACTGTCCAGCGGCCAACGCTTGTTACCTTCAGCGTCAATCAACCAACCCGGATTGCGCGGCGCCATGAAGATCGGATGCTCAATGGAAAACACAAAATGCGAACCCGGTTTCAGCGCCGCGTACAGGTGCGCAAACAGCCCCGGCAAATCTTTGATGTAATGCAGCGCCAGTGAGCTGTAGGCCAGATCCAAACTACAGGCGGACAGATCGAGTTGTTCCAGATCGGCGCGCTCATAGCGAATACTCGCCGCCGTCGTGGTCTCCCGCGCCCGCTCCAGCATCTTTTCCGAGACATCAAGCGCCAACACACTCCCCGCGCCATTCTCGATGGCCCAACGGCTGAACCAGCCATAACCGCAGCCCAGATCCACCACGTTCAGACCGTGCATCGATGGTAACAGCGCCTTGAGCGCCGGCCACTCGGGCGCCGCGTGGAGGCCGCCGATTGAACGGTTCATCTGGCTGTAGCCTTGAAAAAACTCGGGGTCGTCGTAAATGTTTTGCGTCATGGTGAAGGCTCTTTTGAGTTCGATCGTCAGCGGCAAAGTGGCCGCGATTGGAATCCCTCGAAAGTGATGGCGCGTATTCGTCGATGGCCGCGCAGGGGGAGGGTGGTGGTCGATGGGGAAATGCTAGTCGGTTGGGCGGGAGGTGAAAACCGGGGGAGTGTTGTGGATCTGTAATGTCGGGGAAATCGCTATTTGTTATCGCTGCATAAACATGTTCCGAGTGAAGTGTTTAGAGGCGTGCGGTGTTACGTCCTGAAGCCTACAAATCGTTGCGCCGTTGCCTACCGCTAAGCCAGAATCCGCCGGCTTGTGCGCTTTAGGGGCGGTCGGTAACTTGGTTCGCATCACTGATTTCCAGTGATCGGGTTTAGTAGCCCGGAATCCCCCCTAAATGGCTGCACAAGTACCATTCAAACAGGCAATGCTTGTACTCGATGGTGGCTGTGCGCCCGAATCCCTGCTGGCCAACGCCAGCGAAACACTCGGCTCGGCCACCACCATGCTCAACAACTTCGCCGCGCTGCTCCACACCTCACACCGCAAGACAGCGCTCGGCATCACGCAGGTCGTCATGTCGGGTGAATTGGCGGTGAATCAGGTACTGGATAAGGTTGTGCCGGCGGATTAACCCTGACGCTTTAATAAGCCAAAGAAACCGGCCAATGAGTGCCGGTTTCTCGAGACGGCTACCTGGCAGCACGACTTCAGGCAAGTAGCCCGATGTTTTGGTCGATGCGTTGTTGAATGGTGCGCAAGGTTTCCTGGGTGATCACACCCGGATACAAACTTTCAGCCATGTCTGAGAATCGGCTAGCTACCTCGCAAAATCTGTCAATGATATCGGCGGTCGTAGCGGCGTTTACTTCAGCCTCCACTGCAAGGTTAAGCAGGTGTTCTCTTCCAATTTCCAAGGCTTCACCCATCACGTCCATCTGGTGATAGCCTCCCGGCCCCTCGCAGAAAGTGACGTCATAGGCCGGCGCTAATTTCCAGTCTCCGCCAGGCGACATGATGTAAGCAAAGTTCTTCGGATGGTCGTTTCGGTTCACTCAAACATGACCTGCGGGCGACCGGTCAGGGCTTTCGTCGTAGCAAGTGTGCCCCACCGCCAACGTTCACCCCAGCCCGCGTAGTAGACGTCAACTTGTTCAAGCATTGTCGGCTTTCCTTTTGATGCGATGACGCTTGGCCGTCTTTTCGTAGCGAATCATATCGTCAAGAGTTTCGAGCCTTGGCAGAAACAACCCTTCGAGCTCCTTTTCGCGTCCGAGAACCATCGCCACTCGCACCATGTTGTCGAAACTCACATTACGACCGGCTTCAAGGTTTGACACCGTATTCGTCGCAATGCCCGCGCGAGCGGCCACGTCTGCTTGTGTCATCTCCAAGGCCAATCGCTCTGTGCGCAGGCGTTGGCAAATCCGTTTGACGATCTCGCTCGCGGTAGTGAGGCTTAAATCCAGCATGTCGTGTGTACCGTCGGCGTTCAGTTTTGATTATCAGTACACAATATACTGTGTGTTAAACCTAAAAATATAATTTAACTCACAAGAAAATGTAATTATGTTCAATGGGTAGGATAGGCCAGCACGGGTTGACGCGGCAAGGTTCAACCCTGCTGCAAAACTTTCAGAGCCGCCGACGCCAGAAAGCCCGAGCGGCTTTTTTCTTCCGGGTGATGCAACACATATTCATCAATGCGGTTGAGCAAGTGCCCCGGCAGGGTGATGTTGAGCTTTTGGGCCTTGCCCAAATACTTGAGCACATCAATATCCACCACGGCCCATGCACAACCGGCGTATTTCGGGTTGGCCACGTGCAGGCTCAGCTTGCTGGCCGCTGGAATGGGAGCGCCGTCGTCCGCGAGAATCTCGAAATGACCTTCGATGGCTTCGCGAGCCATGGCGACGGCATCGTCCAGATCCTCTCCGGCGGAAAAGCATCCAGGAATGTCCGGGACTTCTACACCCCAGGCGTGTTGGTCATCGCCAATTGAAATCGCAATCGGGTAGAGCATATTCGTTGTCCTCCGTGGCGCAACTGACTCAGAGAGTCAAAGCAGCGCCTGCTGCAAAATACTGATGGCCGTTTTCTTCAGCAGATCCTTTTTCGGATGTGGCACGGTGACCAGTCCTGGTTTGCTCGGATGCTTGAAGTGATGGTGACTTCCTTTGATCCGTACCAGATACCAACCGTCTGCGACGAGTTGGCCGATTAAAAAACGGCTATTCACTACACCTCCCTGTGGTGTGCTTGGTGGGTACTATACCCATTGAATCAATATGATCAACACTATAACCACCGGTCGGTCGTAGTCCTCTGACGGGCGGGGTCGCTTACCGCAGTCTAGGTAAGGCTGAAGCGATGGTTAGGTGGGTGTGTTACCGGGTTTTGCTTATGTTGATGTGGCTATCTTGCTGCAAGATAATGGAACACATCTTTTTCTGACTTCACTGCTCGGGCTGCTAACGTTGAAGCTCTGATGGGCGAAGGTCATGGACACTCGACGAGCCTGTTGAAAGAAAATCACCTCTCGATAATGCCAGCGTAGTAATGCATGAAATTTGGCCATGTGATTGTCAGAAAGGATTGAAACGGATGTCGACTCTAAAATTCAGCTATAGAGATGCAAAGGGCGATTTAAGTCAGCGGGAGTTAATTCAATGGTCAGAAAATTCGGCTTACATTCAAGGACGATCTGCCAGCGATACCTTTCCTAAAACCTATCGCAAGGATCGCATCATCGAAGTATTGCTTGGGGCTGAGCTGCTCTTAAACGAGGCCGCTCCTCCTTCTCCGAGGCTTCAGCACGATCGAAAGCCACCGGCGCTCGTTGCTTCAGAAGCCGCTTCGCAAACGCCTCATCCAAAAATGTTACCGGGTAGGATCAATCAAATTCTTTTCACAGGATTCGCTGTTGCACAACGGGCTGAGCTTGAGCAAAAAGCAGTGGAATATGGGTTGAAGGTCATGAGTACGGCAGGCAAGACGCTGACGTTTCTTTGTTATGGCGAAAATGCGGGGCCAACCAAAGTTTCCAAGGCGCTTGAGGCTGGGGCTTTTATCATCAACTCAGAGCAATTCTTGAATCTGATCACAACGGGAGAAATCCCCTGAAGTCATCACTTCGCTCAGCCTGCGCATTGAAACTGCGCCAACCGCCGAATGCTTGTTACATGCAACCAGCATCACCTCATTCTGCTTCTTGGTAGCTGCGGTCAGCACTTCACGGTAAACGCGCTTTTTTTCGTGAGATTTCGCATTACGGATGAAGTCTGCGAATGGGCTCGCGTACTCCTGTTTGAATCCGATTGTCATGGGATTGCTCCGTCATTGATCCCAGCCATGGGCATCATTTCGTGCCTCGCATACTTCTCAAGGATTGTCGTTAGAGAGAACAAAAGCGTACAGGTGGAGGGTGCATCTTCAACCTGCAGTGTGTTTCTGAATGGTTCTGCACCCAATTGGCCAACCTCAAATCCCAGACACAAAAAAACCGGCCCTATAGGCCGGTTTTTTCTATCCCTGCATCCCCCGTCAAAAAACACAACGTGAGACAAAAATTGAGTGGAGCGGGTAGAGGGAATCGAACCCTCGTCGGAAGCTTGGGAAGCTACTGTTCTACCATTAAACTATACCCGCTCAGAGCGGCTGACTTTGTACCAGACTCGGCCACGGATTTGAAGTTTTTCTTTTACTCATGAACGCTTTGAATCACTGAAAACGGTCAATCGCGGGCGAGCACTGCGGTGAGAAAAGCAAAATCCCAACCCTGCAGTCTCGCGCGCGATGACACTTTTTCAAATGGCGAATGCATGTTGATCCTGAACAAACGAGTAGCGCGTTCGGCTGGCCTGCTGCGCCGGTTTCAGAAAACCGAGCAAGGCGTTCTGGCTATCGCGGCACGCGGCCTTGTGTTCCATGTCGAGAAAATGCCCGGTGGCTTGCAGCGTGGTGAACGTGCTCTGCGCCACGTGGTTGCCGAACAGGCGTGCGTCTTCGGCAGCGGTGTATTCGTCCCATTCGCCGTTTAGAAACAGCACCGGCACGTTGATCTTTTTCGCTGCGTTCAGATAGCACTGCCGATCACTGTGCAGCACGTCGCTGATGTGGAAGTGCATCTGCCCGTATTCGTGCTCGGCCAGGCTGCTGACGTGGCGATAGTTGAAGCGTTTGAACAGTGATGGCAGGTGTTTGCCGATGGTGCTGTTGACCAGATGGCCGACGCGGTCGCCGTCGCGCTGGCCGAGGTAGTCGACGCCGCGTTCAAGGTAATCGAGCATGTGCGCGTTGATTACCGGCGAGAACGAGCTGATCACCGCCCGTTCGATGCGCCGTGGCTGGTGGGCGAGGGCGACCAGGGTCGCGGCGCCGCCCCAGGAGAACGACAGCACGTGTTCGGCGGCGAAGTGGTCGATCAGCTCGAGCAGAATCTGCCCTTCGACGTCCTTGGTCAGATGTTTCTCGTGGCGGTTGTGGGCTTTTGAACGGCCCGCGTAGGGCTGGTCGTAGCAAACCACGTTGAATTGCGGGTGCAGGTTTTTCACAGTCTGTGCAAACGACGCAGTCGTGGCCATCGAGCCGTTGACCAGGATGATGGTCTTTTCTGCGGCGTCTGCGCGATAGAACTCCGTGTAAACCCGATACTGACCCTGTATATCCAGCACAGCGATTTCTGGCCTCATGTCATAAGACTCCTGGCAAGCAAGCGGGTATGCGCGCAAATAGACATTGCACGAGCTTTGTGACAGGTAGGCATACGCCTGGAATTTGCTTGGCCCATGTCGATCCGTTACGGCAGGTCGACGGGTATTGTTATTGGCGGGCAGTCTGCCGGCTGAGGCGAAGCCCTGAGGCTTACGACCGGCAAAAAGTTTCTTAGAAGTATGTTGTGACTCATCGGTCACAATCTGGCCGACGTCCTGATTCAAGCAGGGGAGTCGGGATCGCGCAAGTGCCGTTGGTAAATTGTTCGACAACTTCTGCTGAGCGGTCGCCGGCTTAGAACAAATGGATCTCTTCGGTGCGCAGAGCGCGGTACTCGCCCGGTTTTAGCGCGTTATCGAGCAGCAGCGGACCCATGGATTCGCGGTGCAAGCGCAGGACTTTGTTGTTGAAGAAACCAAACATTCGCTTCACCTGATGGTAGCGCCCCTCGACGATGCTCAGCCGCGCCGAGCATGGCCCGAGCAGCTCCAACTGCGCCGGCTGCGTGGTCAGGTCTTCGAAGGCGAAGTAGATCCCCTCGGCAAAGGTGCTCGCATATTGCGCGCCAATCTCCTGCTCGGTCTCGACGTAGTAGACCTTCGGCAGTTTGGTCTGCGGCTGGGTCAGGCGGCGCGACCACGCGCCGTCATTGGTGACCAGCATCAGGCCGGTGGTGTTGAAATCCAGGCGTCCGGCGATGTGCAGGTCGTCTTTGTCTGGTTCATCGATCAGGTCGAGCACCGTTAGGTGTTGCGGATCGCGGGTGGCGCTGACACAGCCCGGCGGTTTGTGCAGCATGAAATAGCGCGCCGGTTTGCCGACTTGTAGCACTTCGTCATCGACTTCGACGCGGCTGAATTCGAGCACTTCGCTGTGCGGATCGCTGACGACTTTTCCGTCAATCCGCACGCGCTTTTCCACCAGCAACAGGCGAACCTGCTGACGGTTGTAGCGGGGCAGGTTGCTGAGGAAACGGTCGACGCGCATGTTCAGTGTTCGATGAGTGAAGGGGCGCGCATCTTACGGGATCGGCCGTTTGGCCGCTTGCAGTTGCGCCTCGACCTGCGCGCAACGCGGGCACAGGCAGGATTGGTTGCGCAGCGCTGGCGGCAGCGCTTCAAGCACGGCCGGATCGATGCTCACGCCATAGCACCAGCATTCGCGGTCGGCGGTGCGCGGGTCGGCCAGGCTGCAGTCGTTACGGGCGCCGCAGGCCGGGCAAAGGTCGGGTTTAACGTCAGAATCAGGCATAAGTCGAGTGAGGCATTTCCACGCAGGTGCGATTGCGGCCGGTTTGTTTGGCTCGGTACATCGCATGATCGGCCCGTGACAGCAGACTGTGCAAGGTGTCATCGCGTTGCAGGGTGGTGGCGCCGATGCTCACGGTCAGATGAAGTCGGTGGCCGTCGTAGGCATATTCGTGTTGTTCGACGTGTTGGCGGATCTTTTCGGCAATTTTCTGACCGGTGTCGCCGTCGGTGTCCTTCAGTAAAACGATAAATTCCTCACCACCCCAGCGGCAGACAATGTCGGCATGGCGCAGGCAGCTTTGCAGATCGCGAGCGAAACCGATCAACACCTGATCGCCGGCCATGTGCCCGTAAGTGTCGTTCAACACCTTGAAGTGATCGAGATCGAGCAGCAACGCGGTCAGTGGTTTGGTTTCGCGCTGGGCCTCGTGCAGAGCCTGCGCGGCGAGAATGTCGAAGCCTCGGCGATTCGGCAGTTCTGTGAGGCTGTCGAGTGTCGCCTGAGCTTGAATTTTGCGTTGATAGCGCTTGATCACACGGTTGAGCAGCGCCAACACGATCAATGTCACCAGTAGGCAGATCAGCAGATTCAAATACAGCGAGTGTTTGATTTCACTCAGTGCGCCGTCTTCGCGTTTATCAACAAAAAGGTACCAGTTCAGCTCCGGTATAAATCGCACGTTGAGGAAATGCCCTTGCCCGTGGGCGGAATACTCGTAGCTGCCGCTGTGAGGTTTGGGCAACTGGCTGACCAGACTTTTCATGCTATCGAGTTCGCCGAGACTCTGGCCGATGCGCGCACCTTGCGGACCGCCCTCGGCGCCGGTCAATACCAGTCGGCCGAAGGTGTCGACGAAATACACGCTGCGTTGATAGCGCTGTTGATACTTGTCGATCAGCTTGATCACCGCGTCCACGGTCAGACCGACCCCGGCCGCACCGATGAAGCGGTTGTGGTAGTCGTACACCTTGTAGTTGATGAAGAAGGTCAGGTTGTCCTTGTTGGCCAGATCCGGGTCGACGTTGATCTCGTACGGATCCTTCATGTCGCGCACGCGGAAGTACCAAGCGTCGCGCGGTTCGTCGACCTTGACCTGCTTGAGCACGCCTTTGGCGTGGTAATAGGTGTGGCTGGTGTTGGAGACGAAGAACGCGGTGTAGGCGCCGTAATGGGTCATGACCTCGTCGAGGTAGCGGGTCATCTGCTCGGGATTCTGCTCGCCGTTGACCACCCAGTCGCGCATGAAGGTGTCGCGGGACATCATCGAGGAAATCAGAATCGGTCTGACGAGGTCTTTCTGGATTTCCGAGTAGACCGTGTCGGATGTCAGCGGCAGTTCGGTGTTGACGATGTTGTCGCGGATCGACGCGCGGGAGGCGTAGTAGCTGAGCAACGACGTGGCGAGAAACCCGGCGCCGAGCAGGGCGATCAGTGTCAATACCAGCGAACGTTGGGAGTACAGCGCAGATCGATGCGGCATGGCAGTTCCGTTGGCAGTGGCCCGATGGCATGCATTCTAGTGGCACTGCCTGGAAATAACTGCACCATGTGCGGCGCGAATGGTCGTTCCTGCATCGTAGGAGGGATAGACACGAACCTGTGGGAGCGAGCTTGCTCGCGAAGGCGGTGGATCAGCCAAATCAATGTTGAATGACATACCGCATTCGCGAGCAAGCTCGCTCCCACAGGGTTTTGCGATGGGCTGAACACCGCTGATCTGAAGCCAAGCGGGACTTGGCACTTGATTGATTCGCGCCAGTCAAACGTGTGTCGGCTGCTCTGTTCCGTTGCGGCCGTGGGTCTTTCAGGAGGCCGCCATGCGTGTTCAGAAGATGTTGCTCGGCGCGGTTCTGGTTTTCGGTTTGTCCGGTTGTTATTACTACGCCGGCCCTTACGATGCTTACCCCGCCACCTACTACTATCCCGGCTATTACTCGCCCAATTACTACGGTGGTTATTACGGCCCGCGTTACTACAGCGGCCCCCGCTATTACTACGGTGGCTACGGTTATCGAGGCGGTTACGGACGGGGTTATCACGGCGGCGGATATCACGGTGGGCACCACTAATCAGCGGCTGAATGACGGTGTTTTTGCGGATGAACAAGGTTTCATCAATCACTTGTTTCAACTTGTTGCGGGAACGCACCAGATGCCGAAAACGCTGTCTGATTTTTCGACAGTCACTGATTAAATGACTGTCGCCTGCCAGCGTCGCTGGTGTGGCCAACCCGCGGTCCAGGAGGCCGCCATGTATAGACGAATTCTTCTGCTTGCTGCGTTGATGTTTTCCGTTGCCGGTTGCGTCCCGTACTCCTACGCGGACTCGTATTACAGCTCAGAGGTTTACACATCACCTGCACCGGCCTACTACAACACGGGTGGCACGTATTACAACGGTGGCAGCAGGTATTACGCGCAGCCACGCTATTACCAACCAGCTCCGCGGTATTACCAGCAACCGCGCTATTACCAATCGGCGCCGCGTTACTATCAACCGGCCCCGCGTCACTACGAGAGCCGCCGTTGGCACGGCAATGATCGCGGCCGCTGGGATGGCCACCGTCGTGGCGGTTGGGATAACGATCACCGCGGTCGTGGCAACTATGACCGACACAGTGGACGCGGTGACCACAATGGACGTGGCAACCGCTGGTAATCACCTGCCAACAGAAAGCGGCGCATAAAGCGCCGCTTTTTTTGTGCCCGGATTTTAATACTGCGTCAAATCCGCCAACGGATGCCGCCCCTCCCAGACCTTGTGAAAGTGCGCCTCAACCACCGCTTCCGGCACATGGTTGATATCCGGCCAATGCCAGTGCGGCTTCTGATCCTTGTCGATCAATCGCGCGCGAACCCCTTCGCTGAACTCCGGGTGCCGGCAGCAATTGAGGCTCAGGGTGTATTCCATCTGAAAGACTTCGGCCAGCGACATGTGCCGGGCACGGATGATCTGTTCCCAGACCAGGTGCGCAGTCAGCGGCGAGCCTTCGCTCATGGTTTTCGCCGCGCGGGCGATCAGCGGGTCGCTGCTGTCGCGTTGCAGGCTGATGGCTTTCCACACACAGGTGACGTCACTGACATCCAGCAACTCATCAATCTGCTGGCGACGCGGCAGCCACTGCGCTTCGGGCATTTGCGCCACGGCTTCCTGCTGCAAAGCCTTGAGCAGACTGTTGAGCTGCATGTCCGTCTGTTCCTGCCAATTGAGCTGCAGCAGGCCTTCGATCAGTTGCGGCTGCTGTTCATCGAGCAGGAAGCGGTCAGCCAGATCGAGATCGATCGCATCACGACCGTTCATGTGCGCGCCGGTCAGGCCCAGAAACAAACCGAGCTTGCCCGGCAGCCGGGCGAGAAACCAACTGGCGCCGACGTCGGGATACAGACCAATGGTGATTTCCGGCATCGCCAGACGGCTGCTCGGCGTAACAATCCGCGTACTGGCGCCTTGCAACAGGCCCATGCCGCCGCCGAGCACATAACCGTGACCCCAGCAGATCAGCGGTTTCGGATAGGTGTGCAGGCTGTAATCCAGGCGATATTCCGCGCTGAAAAATTGCGCGGCCAGCGGTGGTACTTCGCCGGGGTGAGCGCGACAGGCTTCCACCAGGCTGCGCACCTCGCCGCCAGCGCAGAACGCTTTGGCGCCATTTCCGCGCAGCAACACGCAAACAATTTGTGGATCCTTGGCCCAGGCGTTCAACTTGTCGCTGAGGGCGTTGATCATCGGCAAAGACAGCGCGTTCAGCGACTTTTCAGCATCCAGGCTGGCGATACCGATGCGGGCGCCGTCGGTGCCGGTGAGTTCTTCGAAGTGCAGATTCATCGTGACCTCGATCGGGAATTTGAACGATCAGTATGATCGCTGTGGGGGAAAGTGCCGG
>Ga0247814_10000783_pt1 | contig 22124 bp, 18 predicted proteins | sample UWRJL179409R1_FD_179947 | JGI IMG/M metagenome (GOLD analysis project Ga0247814, IMG submission 179947) | Plant litter microbial communities from Arlington Agricultural Research Station in Wisconsin, United States - UWRJ-L179-409R-1 | ecosystem: Environmental > Terrestrial > Plant litter >... | reverse complement strand
GAAATCTCTGCGCAAAATATCAGGGAAATTGTACTTACCGGTGTCAATATAGGCGATTATGGCAAAGGCGAATTTGGTAACAAAAAACATGAGCATACCTTTTATGAGCTGGTTCAGGAACTGGATAAAGTAGAAGGTATTGAGCGTTTGCGCATCTCTTCTATAGAGCCTAACCTGCTACGAAACGAGACTATAGAGTTTGTTTCTAAGAGCCGCACCTTTGTACCGCATTTTCATATTCCACTGCAAAGTGGCAGCAACGATATTTTAAAATTAATGCGCAGACGTTACCTGCGTGAGGTGTATACAGAGCGTGTGAACAAAATTCGCGAAGTAATGCCGCATGCCTGTATAGGCGTAGATGTTATTGTAGGATTTCCGGGTGAGACAGAGGAACACTTTTTAGAGACTTACAACTACTTAAACGAAATGGATATTTCGTACCTGCACGTATTTACATACAGTGAGCGCGATAACACCCCAGCGGCTACTATGGCAGGGTCTGTGCCTATAAATGTACGTAACAAACGCAGTAAAATGCTGCGCGGCTTATCGGTTAAAAAGCGCCGTGCTTTTTACGAAGGCCAGTTGGGTACCACCCGCACCGTACTTTTTGAAGGCGAGAACAGGGAAGGGTACATTACCGGCTTTACTGAAAACTATGTAAAAATCAAAATGCCGTGGAATCCTGAACTTGTAAATACATTACAGGAAGTGAAACTACTTTCTATAGACGAAGACGGACTTGTTAAGGCTGAATTTACCGATGTAACCCTTGTAAATAGCGGGATATCGAATGCTTTTGAGGCGTTGCTGGCGTAGTTTAGGTGTGCATAGTTAGCCATTCGATTATTTGAACGCATCGTTCCATTTTGAGCGCAGCACAGCGTAGTCGAAAAATCTTGAATAGAGATTCCTCAATTTCGCTGCGCTACATTCGGAATGGAACAACGATTATCTATAGATTGCTTCGTGCCTTGCAATCCCATCTAACTATTAATGTGACCGGTTACAACCCCAAAACAACCAACCGCTTATCGATTACAAGTTCGGTAAACCCAAACTCGTCTTTTATATATTCAAACGCCTTTTCGTGGTATAAAAATACATGTGTGGGATCGGTTTTATAAAACCACGTGCCAAAATCACGGGCAGGGTCAAACCTGTCGGTCATGATGTAAAGTTTACCGCCGGGATTTAAGAGATTTCGCAACTGCCTAAATTCCTTGTGAGGTTCTATAAAATGTTCGGCGGTTTCGCTACAGGCTATGTAATCATAGGTTTGTTGTAATACTTCGGGATGGTTATGGAAGAAAAGGTCGAACTCTACAACATCGTAATTATTATCTTTAAGTACTTTTAGTATAGGTGAACCGGTACCCGAACCAAAATCCAAGCCTTTGTGGTGCGGTTTAAAATCAGCCGATACTGCATTGGTAATCGGGCTAACAAAATTTTGATACCGTACATCTTCCGGGTCGTTATTGTGGCACAGGTAATGCGCCTGTTCGGCTTCGGCAGATAAATAATCTTTAGGGTGCGTAAAAACCGAAAGGCAAAAGGAACATTGTAAAAATTCCCTTTGCCCTTGTGTATAAAAGTGGTGTGATGATGAGCCGCAAAGCGGGCATGCAACATTTTCCATAATTTACGGATTGGTACTCCAGATGCCGCTATCTTTAATAAACACCCTTTTGTTTAGTTTAAGCTGCGCAACAATAAGTTCGGCAACATCTTCAGGCTGCATTACTTTGTCGGGGTTGCCATCGGTAAGGTTAAGGTCTTTAGCCATATCGGTAGCTACGGTGCTTGGCGTTAAAGCCGTAACACGAATGTTGTGCTTGCGTACTTCCTGCATAAGCGATTCGGTTAAGCCTATCACTGCAAACTTAGAAGCACTATAAGCACTTGTTGCCGCCGCACCGCGTAATCCTGCCGTAGAAGATATGTTTATGATGTCGCCGCTTTGTGCTTCTATCATTCCCGGCAGTACAGCGCGGGTAGCGTAGTACGTACCAAATAGATTGATCTTTATAATGTTCTCAAACTCGGCAGGGGTAAGGTCAAGGAATTTTCCAAACTTACCTACACCGGCATTGTTGATTAAAATATCTATGGTTTTAAATTGGGCCACAGCTTTTTCTACAGCGTTGTTAACTGATTCTATATCGCCAATATCGGCGGTAAGAATAAGTGCCTGCACACCAAATGCCTGTGCTTCTGCAGCAACAGCTTCAAGGTCGGCAGTGGTGCGTGCCAGTAGTATAACGTTAGTGCCTTCGGCAGCCAGGGCCAGTGCTACAGCTTTGCCTATACCTTTACCGGCACCTGTAATAAGGGCGTTTTTTCCTTTTAAACTTTGCATTCTGTATATTTGTTTTAGCCACGAATTTCACGAATTTTCACGAATTGATTAGTGGTAGTTAGTGAAATTCGTGTCTGCTTTAATTAGATTAGTTTCTTCAGTATTTATAATCGTATGCCCGGTGGCAGCATGTCCTTATACCTTGGGTTTTTCCTGAAAAAGGCGGCTACTTTGGGGTGCGTAGGCACTACGCGAAAGCGGCGTTCTTCGGCTATTTCTAAAATGGTTTTTATAAAGTCGGACACAAAAGGTTCTTCCTCTACACCTTCGGGCACGTTTATCCTGGTAAGGAACAGCTTACGCTCCTGTACAGAATATTCAATAGATGCCATTTTGCCGTTTACAGTGGTTTCAAACTGCCTCGAGAATTCGTTGTCTTTAATTTCCATAGGTGTCGTTAAATTGCATTGGTACTTCTATAATAAGAATTTTAGCAGGCGTTCGTGTACTTATGGGCAGGGTAGTAAAGTCTGTGGCGCCAAAGGCATCGCGTTCATTAATTACCTGTCCGTCAATTTCCAGTTCGCCTTCTATAAGGAATATGTAAATGCCGTTTCCGGGTATTTTAAGGTCGTATTCTATGGCTTGCCCTGCATCATAAACGCCCAGGTACAAATAAGCCTGCTGATGAATCCATAGCGCATTACCGTCGTTTTTATCTCCCGGAGATACTACATTTACAAGCGCGTTGCGGTTGGCTTCAAGGTCGAAACCCTTCTGGTCATAACGAGGTTCTACATTGCGGCGTTCCGGGAATATCCATATCTGTAATGTCTTGGCACGGTCATTTTCGCTGGCATTCATTTCAGAGTGCTGTACTCCGGTACCGGCGCTCATAACCTGTACCTCGCCAAAGGTTACAGTAGCCTCATTGCCAAGGCTGTCGCGGTGGGTAAGGCCGCCTTCCAACGGAATGGTGATGATCTCCATATTATCATGCGGGTGGTTGCCAAAGCCCCTGCCTGCATCTATGGTATCATCATTTAGCACACGTAGCATGCCAAACTGTACGCTGTCAGGGTTATAGTAATTGCCAAAGGAAAAAGAGAAGTTTGCCTGTAGCCAACCGTGGTTAGCCGTACCGCGCTCACTTTTAGGGAATAGTCTTGTTCTCATAATTTATTGGTAAATTAAATTTTTTAGTCCCGTGGTGTTAGATTAAAAACTTTAATTTTATACAAATTTCGGAATAAAAATTCAGAGTGCGCCCTGTTTGTGCGTTAAATCACACGTTATGGATAAGATACCCATATACTTTATGCCCGGCCTTGCAGCAAGCCCGGCAATATTTGAAAATATTAAGCTGCCGCCCGACAAATTTGAGTGCTTTTACCTGGAATGGCTGCTGCCTTTTAAGAATGAACCTTTGAGAGATTATGCGCTACGTTTGACAGAAAATATAAAACATGATATCCCGGTGCTCATTGGCGTATCTTTTGGCGGGGTTATTGTACAGGAGTTAGCTAAGGTAATTAAGGTGCGCAAGGTTATAATTATATCGAGCGTGCGTTGTAATGCCGAATTTCCGCGGCGCATGCGGTTTGCAAAATCGCTGCATGCCTATCATTTTTTTCCTACGGCTTTAATAAGTAAAGTAAGCTGGTTTGCGAAAGTAGCACGTGGCGATAACATGATAACCAGGCGATTGGTTTTATATGAAAAATTTCTTTCGGTGCGGGATAAGAAATACCTCGACTGGGCGTTAAAGTCAATTATACTGTGGGACAGGGCAGAGCCCGATGCAAGCGTGATACATATTCATGGCGATGCCGATGAGGTTTTTCCGCCCAGGTATTTAAAAGATTTTATCCCGGTAAAAGGGGGTAAGCATATAATGATAATTAATAAAGCGAAGTGGCTTAACGAAAATTTGCCGGGGCTTATTTTGAAATAGAAGGGCCTCACCCCCAACCCCTCTCCTTCGGAGAGGGGAGCCAACGGACGGGTACAGTGTGATTTTTTTGACATTAGAAATATAAAAAGTAATTTAAACACCTCGTATAGCTGCTCCCTCTCCTTCGGAGAGGGTTGGGGTGAGGACAAAATAAAAGATAAAGGATGGAATGGGCTAAGAAAACAGGTGTAATGCTATCTATGGTGCTTTTTGGAGGCATGATAATGCACACTATAGAAAACAATAAAAGAACAGAAGCTAAGGAAATAAGTAAGGAACGCTACTTTCCGTCAAAGATAGATTTTGCCGGCGAGAATGCTCCCTTAAATATTGCCGATGTTCGGGAACGCCTGGACAGGGAACTGCTTGTAAATGCCAACCTTGATGCTACTACGGTACTTATTATAAAACGTGCTAACAGGGTGTTCCCGGTTATAGAACCAATACTTAAAAAGTATAATATCCCGGATGATTTTAAATACCTCGCCGTAATAGAAAGCGGGCTGGTAAATGTAGTATCTCCGGCAGGAGCAAGGGGTGTATGGCAGTTTATGCCCGAAACCGGTAAAGAACGTGGCCTGGAGGTAAACGATATTGTAGACGAGCGCTACCATTTGGCAAAATCTACAGAGGCGGCTTGTAAATACCTGCAATCGGCGTATGCTAAATTTGGCTCATGGACACTGGCTGCCGCATCTTATAATGGTGGTTTTGGAGGGGTAAATAAGCAAATTACGTTTCAGGGGGTGACTAATTATTATGATTTGTTGCTGACCGACGAAACGGCCCGCTACGTGTTCAGGATCCTTGCACTTAAAGAGATCATGCAGCACCCTACGCTATACAACTTTACTGTAATGCCATCAGAGTTGTATTCGCCTATACCTGTAAAAACAGTTAGTGTAGATGCAACAATTCCGGATCTTGCGGTTTTTGCCAAGGAACAGGGTATAAACTATAAAGTACTTAAAATACATAACCCGTGGCTGCGCGACCGTAAGCTGGCAGTGGGCCCGGGCAAAAGCTATACGTTGGATATTCCGCTATCAGGATATTAATTGGATTTTTAGATTTGGGCCGTTAGATATTAGACTGTATATAGAATCTCCTGTTGATGCATGCTATGTATTAATGGGAGATTTGTTTTTTTAGACTTCGCTATGGGTGTGTAATTAGCGTATTCTCAAATTTAGATTCAGATTTTGATAATTGTTAATTTTTCATTTTTCGAAACTAAAATAAGCTTAATCATTATAATGTATAAAAATTCACTTTTAAAAACCATTTGAATGCGAATTGTTTAATTTAATTAAAAATATTTTGTCATTAGTAGTGTTAAGAAAAGTATAATTGCTAAATAAGTTCAATGAAAAGCTTGTTTTGTTGAAAAAATGTTTTAAATTCGCTATACCAATGAAAGCAAACAACAACATAGCAGTTATCGTCATCAGCATTATTGTCATTCTCAATAAAGACTGAGGGATACTGTTCGTTATATAAATAATTATAAAAAGCCGTTCCCTCATAAAAAAGGAACGGCTTTATTTTTAAAAAATATTAAAAATGCAGAAAGTTAACATTATCGTCATTATTCCCTTACATACGTAAGAAGGCAGCCTGCACATTAAAAAAATATACTCGGCCCTTCTCACAACGAGCAGGGCTTTTTTTATAAAATTTATTCATTTTCCCCAACATGTATTACAACAGCAACACCATCATCTATTTTAACGGAAGCTTCGTCAAGGCATCGGAAGCATCAACCGATTTGTACGGCCAGTCTCTTCATTACGGGTATGCCGTTTTTGAAGGTATTAAATCATACAAAACCGAAGATGGTGCTAAAATATTTAAGGCACAGGAGCACTATGACCGCCTGCGCCGTTCGGCAGAATTAATGCATATACCATTTAATTACACTACCGAAGAGCTTACCGCTTTAACGTATGAGGTGTTAGAAAAAAACGGCTTTCAGGACGCTTACATTAGGCCAATAGTTGTGTGCTCGCCTAACATGTCGCTTTCTAAAGGCAAGGAAAGCTATCTTGCCATAGAGGCGTGGGAATGGACTAATGGTTATATGGCAAACAAAATGCGCATCATGACATCGTCTTTCGAGCGGCCAAATCCTAAAGCGTTTAAAGTAGAAGCTAAGGTAAGCGGGCATTATGTAAATTCAATTCTGGCTTGCCAGGAAGCTAAAGATGCAGGGTATGATGAGGCGCTGGTTTTAGATGGTGCTGGTAATGTAGCCGAAAGCAGTGGGGCCAATGTGTTTTTTGAGAAAGACGGCAAACTATATACGCCTGCCAAAGGCAGCCTACTGCCGGGCATAACCCGCGCTACAGTTTTAGAAATATGTGAAGAACTTGAAATACCAACTGAAGAAAAATTATTTACCCCTGATGAAATGCGCGGAGCCGATGCTGCCTTCTTTTGCGGTACAGCCGCCGAAATACTGGCATTAGATTCGCTTGATGATGTTCCTTTCGCAAAAGAATGGGATACCACGCTAAGCGCAACCGTCCAGAAAGCCTATCGCAATTTAGTATTAGGTAAAAATTTAGAGGAGTTTAAGCTGCAGTTGGGGTAAACAGTTAATAGTTGTCAGTTGATGGTTGATGGTTTTGAACTGATGGTTGTTAGCTGATAGATTTAGTAATAAATAATTATAACAATACGAATTCCCGGCTTGAGTGCAGCTGCTCCCCTCTCCTTAGGAGAGGGGCTGGGGGTGAGGCAAAAAAACAATCGTGGCATTCCCCTCCCGTGGAGGGGTGCCCGTAAGGCGGGGTGGTTAAAATACCTTGCATAATAATAACAAGAATAACAAAATACCCAAGCTCATTCGTAAGAGTGCAGCTGCTCCCCTCCATTGGAGAGGGGCTGAGGGTGAGGACAAAAAACAATGGAATTAAACAAATATTCAAGGGTTTTTACCCAGGACGATACACAACCTGCAGCGCGCGCCATGCTGTATGGAATAGGCTTTGATGATGAAGATATGAAAAAGGCACAGGTAGGCATAGCCAGTATGGGGTATGATGGCAACACCTGTAATATGCACCTTAACGAGCTGGCAGCCGTTGTAAAAAAAGGTACATGGCAAAGCGGCCTTGCGGGATTGGTATTTAACACCATAGGCGTAAGCGACGGTATGAGCAACGGTACCGATGGTATGCGATACTCCTTAGTGAGCCGCGATGTAATTGCCGACAGTATAGAAGCCATTTGCGGTGCACAGTATTATGATGCGCTAATAACCTTGCCGGGCTGCGACAAGAATATGCCGGGCAGCATCATGGCTATGGGCAGGCTTAACCGCCCTTCTATCATGGTGTATGGCGGTACTATTGCGCCGGGATGCTACAAAGGCGAACAGCTTAATATAGTTTCGGCATTTGAGGCTTTGGGCCAAAAGATAGCCGGTACTATGGATGAGAAAGATTTTCAGGGCGTTATTCGTAATGCCTGCCCAAGTGCAGGTGCCTGTGGCGGTATGTATACGGCAAATACTATGGCAGCGGCTATAGAGGCGCTGGGTATGAGCTTGCCATATTCGTCCAGCAATCCGGCATTAAGCCCGGAAAAGCAGCAGGAGTGCATAGATGCGGGCGAACATATAAAACTATTATTAGAAAGAGATATAAAACCTAGCGACATCATGACGCGTAAAGCGTTTGAGAATGCGATGCGTGTGGTTGTTGTTTTGGGCGGAAGTACCAATGCCGTCCTGCACTTTATAGCCATGGCTAAAAGTGTAGGGGTAGTGGTTACGCAGGACGATTTTCAGCGAATGAGTGATGTAACACCCATGCTGGCCGATTTTAAACCAAGCGGCAAGTACTTAATGCAGGATTTGCACAACAATGGCGGTATCCCTGCCGTTATGAAGTATCTGCTTAAAGTGGGCTTACTGCATGGCGACTGTCTTACCGTAACCGGAAAAACGGTTGCCGAGAACCTTGAAAGTGCAGCCGACCTTGATTTTGATACCCAAAAAATAATCCATCCGGTAACAGATCCTATAAAAGCTACAGGACATTTGCGTATCTTGTATGGAAATTTGGCACCCGGTGGCAGCGTAGCGAAAATAACAGGCAAAGAAGGAGAAAAGTTTACCGGCCCGGCCCGTGTGTTTGATGGCGAAAAGAACCTCATTGCAGGAATATCTGACGGAAAGGTACAGCACGGCGACGTTATTGTTATCCGTAACGAAGGCCCTAAAGGGGCACCGGGCATGCCCGAAATGCTTAAGCCTACCAGTGCCCTTATTGGCGCAGGACTTGGTAAAAGCGTTGCCCTGATAACCGATGGCAGGTTTAGCGGAGGAACACATGGCTTTGTTGTAGGGCACATAACTCCGGAAGCTTACGAGGGCGGAACAATAGGACTTGTAAACGACGATGATATTATAGAGATAGATGCGGTAAGCAATACGCTTATTTTACATATATCTGATGAAGAATTAGAAAAAAGAAGGCAGGCATGGCAACAGCCAAAACTTAAAGTAACCAGTGGCTTATTGTATAAATATGCCAGAACAGTATCATCGGCCGCCGAAGGTTGTGTCACCGATGAGTTTTAGGCTGACATAATCTACTTTTGTGGCATTTATAAATTAGCCCAATGAACAAAGTTCTTTATATAGTATTGCTTTTTAGCTTGGCTGCATCACAGGCACAAAACGGGTATGTTTACAAATTTGATAAAATGCCTGTTATAATTAAAACATTTGCAGAAATTGAAAAGCTACAGGCAGAGGCAGAGGTTTATGATGCCAACCTGTTTTATACCACAAACTGCCCGGTTGGTAATACGGCAACATCGGCTATTGCTTACCGTAAAGGGAAAGAGTGGAAAGTGTATGAAACGCCTTTTGGAGGTACATTCCGCACAAGTGCAGGCTTTTCGGGATATTCAGATGACAGGAACTATGCTTACTTTGAAGTGAATTATACCGCTGGCGGCAACGATTTTGAAGTAGATAATATTGATTTTTATATTATAGACTTGGTTAACGGCTCATGTACAGGTTTTGAAAAAGATGAATACAGGCACAATTGGGAGTATCTTCAACAGGATAATAGCGAAGAGTTAGTTAAAAACAGCTACTATTCTGTTAAATCAAATATTATAATAGAAGGCAACAAGTTTACTATTATGAAGTCTGTTTTTTCTGAAGCTGACCTGGACACTGCGACGTATACAGATGGTTTAAATTATCAGTACGGAAAGTATGGTTCGCAAAGTGGGATTTATGAAATAGAGGATCGAAAACTGGTAAAGACGCATTATTATAATGATGCTACTATGCGAATGCAGCCTATTGTTTATGCAGGAAAGCTGGCTTCGGGTATGGTGCTTCGGGACGTAATTGATGTGTATAATCCTGATGAAGGTTTAGTGGTTTTAAAGGAAGTGCCGCGATTTACGTATGGAGATGATTCTGATGAAATGGGGTATGAAGTATGGTGGGAAGATAAGCTACAATACTTTTTAATTGTGCCAAACCCTGATACCGATGTAAAGAGGATAGCAGGGCTAACGGTAATTTCGCCGGAAATAGAAGTTCATGGCTTGCATACCGGTATGCCGGTAGGGGAGATCCTGAAAAAGTTTCCCAACGCCAAACTGCATATTGACTTAATAAACGAATGGGAGTATTTATATATAAATGAATATAATGTAAGGCTAACCTTTAAGACCGATGAAGAGAACAGGATAGCAAAGTATAAGTATAGTAAGAAAACAGGCGAAGACGAAGCTGTTAAAGTAATAGACAAAGATCGAAAACTTGATTATATATCAGTTATATAGCCATAGTTACCTTTAGGAGTTCAATAAAACAATCCGCGGGGGTTGTATAAAAAATGATTGTATGGAAAAGATTTTGGAAAAAACGGCACCGGCAGAACCTGCACAGCAGGAGGGAATAACCCTAACCGGCGGGCAAGTATTGCTGGAAGCATTTATTCAGGAAGGGGTAAGCACTATTTTTGGTTATCCCGGCGGTGCCATTATGCCTATATATGATGCCCTTTACGATTATAACGATAAGCTGCAGCATATACTGGTGCGCCACGAGCAGGGTGCCATACACGCCGCACAGGGCTTTGCACGGGTATCGGGTAAAACGGGTATTGTGTTTGCTACAAGCGGCCCCGGCGCAACCAATCTTGTTACCGGCCTTGCCGATGCCATGATAGACAGCACGCCATTAGTATGCATAACCGGGCAGGTTTTTGCACACCTTTTGGGTACCGATGCTTTCCAGGAAACCGATGTGATAAACATTACCATGCCGGTTACCAAATGGAACTACCAGATAACCGATGCCGAAGAAATTCCTGCTATACTGGCTAAGGCTTTTTATATAGCAGCTTCAGGCCGTCCCGGTCCGGTGCTCATAGATATTACCAAAAACGCCCAGCTGCAAAAAATGCAGTTTTCGGGTTATACAAAATGCAATTTTATACGGAGTTACAGGCCCAAGCCGGTGGTGCGCAAAGAGTATATAGAAGAGGCTGCCAAATTAATCAACGCTGCCGAACGTCCGTTCGTGGTATGGGGGCAGGGTGTTTTGTTAGGTAAAGCCGAAGAAGAGTTTAAGGCTTTTATAGAAAAAACCGGCATACCAAGCGCGTGGACTATTTTAGGCAACAGTGCTATCCCTTCAGACCATCCGCTTAATGTGGGTATGGTGGGTATGCACGGTAATTACGGCCCCAACAGGCTTACTAATGAGTGTGATGTGCTTATTGCCATAGGCATGCGTTTTGACGACCGCGTTACCGGAAGGCTCGATAAATATGCATCGCAGGCAAAGATCATCCACCTGGATATTGATCCTGCTGAGATAGATAAAAACGTAAAGGCCGACGTACCGGTGTGGGGCGATTGTAAAGAAACGCTTCCGCTGCTTACGGCCCTTGCAGAGAATAAAACACACGGGGCATGGCACCGCCAGTTTACCGATTGTGCCCAAAAAGAGCAGGAAAAAGTAATTCATGATGAGGTATATCCTAAAGATGAAGTGCTTACAATGGGCGAGGTTGTGCGCAACCTTAACGAGCTTACAGGTGGTAACGCTATTATTGTTACCGATGTGGGCCAGCACCAAATGGTGGCCTGCCGCTATGCTGAGTTTGTAAATACCCGTGCCAGCGTAACCAGCGGTGGCCTTGGTACTATGGGTTTTGCACTGCCGGCAGCAATTGGTGCAGCCTATGGCGACCCAAGCCGCACAACCGTTGCCATTATTGGCGATGGCGGTATACAAATGACCATACAGGAACTGGGCACTATAATGCAGTTTAAGCCCAATGTGAAAATAATGATACTGAACAATTGCTTTTTAGGCATGGTGCGCCAGTGGCAGCAACTGTTTCATGAAAAGCGCTACTCGTTCGTAGATATACAAAGCCCTGATTTTGTGCAGGTGGCTAAAGGTTACGGCATTCCGGGCAACAGCGTTTCGCAGCGTGAAGAACTGCGCGATGCCCTAAAAACCATGCTGGACCATGACGGCAGCTACCTGCTGGAAGTTATGGTAGGTAAAGAAAATAACGTATTCCCTATGGTGCCACAGGGCAAGAGCGTAAGCGAGATTGTGCTGAGCAGGGAGGAAATGTAATTTAGTCGAAAGTTGTAAGGTCTTAAAGTTTAAAGTGCATGCTTAAACTTTGCCACTTTGGAACTTGAAACTTTGAAACTAAAAAAAATGAAAAAGGAATTCACCATAAGCGTATATACAGAGAACCATGTGGGGCTTTTAACCCGCATTGCGATTATATTTTCGAGGCGTAAAATAAACCTGGAGAGCGTTAACGTAGGGCCAAGCGAAGTAGAGGGCATTAGCCGTTTTACGCTGGTTATTAACGAGACCGAAGAAATTGTACAAAAGGTTGCCCGCCAGATAGAGAAACAGGTTGAGGTACTTAAAGTATATTTTAATACCGACGAAGAGATCGTGTGGCAGGAAATGGCGATGTATAAAGTGCCTACTAAAGTAATAGCCGAGCAGGTTAAAGTCGAGAGGCTTCTGCGCCAGTACGGTGCTAATACGGTTGTGATCCGTAACGATTATACTGTGTTTGAAACCACCGGGCATAAAGAAGAAATTGATGCATTGGCAGAAGCACTTCAGCCATGGGGACTTATAGAGTTTGTGCGCAGTGCACGTATTGCCATTATTAAAGCAAGCGAAGGCATGCACAAGGCAGTACTGGAATTTGAAGCGGCAGAGCCAAGTGAGCCTGTTTCGGAAAATGAATTTTTAGACAAACGGGATGGCGTATTTACGTTGTAAGGAGCCTCGCCCCAACCCTCTCCAAAGGAGAGGGAGTAGCTTCACTCAGATATAAAAACAGGAGAGGTTAAGGGTGTGTAGAAATGCAAAAAAAATAATAAATAATAGCTGAATGAACGGGCTTAGAACCTTAGTACCTCAGCATGTAAGAAACTTAATAAAACAAAAGATGGCAAAATTAAATTTTGGGGGAGTAGAAGAAAATGTAGTAACAAGGGATGAATTTCCTTTACAAAAAGCGCAGGAAACACTTAAAGATGAGGTTATAGCGGTAATAGGCTACGGCGTTCAGGGGCCTGGTCAGGCACTAAATCTTAAAGATAATGGCATCACGGTAATCGTGGGCCAGCGTAAAAATTCTAAATCATGGGATAAAGCCGTTGCCGATGGCTTTGTACCGGGCGAAACCCTTTTTGAAATTGAAGAAGCCCTGCAAAAAGGCTCTATTATATGTTACCTGCTTAGCGATGCAGCACAAATAGAATACTGGCCGCTGGTTAAAGAAAACCTTACTGCCGGTAAAGCGCTATATTTCTCTCATGGTTTTGGCGTTACTTTTAACGGCCAGACGGGTATTGTACCTCCTGAAAATGTAGATGTATTTTTAGTTGCGCCTAAAGGGTCGGGTACTTCATTGCGCCGTATGTTCCTGCAAAACCGCGGACTGAACAGTAGCTACGCGATATTCCAGGATGCTACAGGTAAGGCGTGGGACAGGGTAGTGGCATTAGGTATTGCTATTGGCAGTGGCTACTTGTTTGAAACCGACTTCCAAAAAGAAGTATACAGCGACCTTACCGGCGAACGCGGAACTTTGATGGGCGCTATTCAGGGTATATTTGCTGCGCAGTATGATGTGCTTCGTAAAAAAGGCCACACCCCATCTGAAGCTTTCAACGAAACAGTTGAAGAGCTTACACAGTCGCTTATGCCGTTGGTTGCTGAAAATGGTATGGACTGGATGTATGCTAACTGTAGTACTACTGCCCAGCGTGGTGCTCTTGACTGGTGGAAGCGTTTTCGTGATGCTACATCGCCAATATTTGAAGAATTATATGATAGCGTTGCTACAGGAAAAGAAGCAGGATATTCTATTGAAAGCAACAGTAAACCGGATTACCGTGTGGGCCTTGATGCCGAACTTGCAGAGCTTCGCGACAGCGAAATGTGGCAGGCCGGAAGGACCGTGCGCAGCCTTAGGCCGGAGAATAACTAAGAAATTAATTGTTCAATGCAGGCAATATAATTATTGTTGATTATAAATAAATTTAACCACAAAGTGCACAAGGTTTTTTACGAGGCACACAAAGCGATACGTATAGATGGCTTGTTTCAAGCTACAAAGAACACAAGGCTGGTACGTAAAGCCTTGTGTACTTCATGTAATGCTTAGTGCCCTTTGTGGTAAAATATCCTGACTGATAAGTATCAGGATTAAATAAAATTAGATGAATACCCAACCCATTACCTATTTTCCTGCTCTTGAAGATGTAAAGCTTGCTGCCGAAAGGCTTAAGCATATTGTTTTTAAAACACCGCTTGCGGCTAACCGAACGGCATCTGAAATGTATGAGGCTAACATTCTGTTTAAGCGGGAAGACCTGCAACAGGTACGCTCTTATAAAATTCGCGGCGCTTATAACAAGATGGCTACCCTTAACGAAACCGAAAGGGCCAGGGGTGTAGTGTGCGCCAGTGCGGGTAACCATGCACAGGGTGTGGCACTTGCCTGTAATAAAATGGAGGTAAAGGGTACTATTTTTATGCCTACACCTACGCCGGGGCAAAAGCTGGACCAGGTTAAAATGTTTGGTGGTGATTATGCCGAAATAGTTTTGGCAGGCGATACTTTTGACGAAGCTAAAGAGGCAGCCTTACTTTATTGTGCCGAAAAGGGCGCGGTGTTTATACACCCGTTTGATGATCCGCATATTATAGAGGGGCAGGCTACCATAGGGCTCGAAATACTGGAGCAGGCACAACAGCCCATAGATTACATTTTTGTGCCTATAGGGGGCGGCGGACTTGCTGCCGGACTGAGCAGTGTTTTTAAAGAACTGTCTCCCAATACTAAAATTATTGGGGTAGAACCTACAGGCGCGCCCAGTATGAAACAGGCACTTGCTAAAGGTGAACCGGTGCATTTAGACCGTATAAACAAATTTGTAGACGGTGCTGCCGTACAAAAAGTGGGCAGCTACACATTTGATATTTGTAGGCATACCTTACACGATATGCTGCTTGTAGACGAAGGCAGGATATGCCAGGTTATCCTTTCGCTTTATAATAAAGATGCTATTGTTATAGAACCCGCCGGGGCATTATCGGTAGGGGCACTGGCACAATATGCGGATAAGATTAAAGGTAAGAATGTGGTGTGTATTATAAGTGGTAGTAATAACGACATTACCCGTATGGAAGAAATTAAGGAAGGCGCACTACTTTATGCCGGACTTAAGCATTACTTCCTTGTGAAATTTCCGCAGAGGCCGGGTGCTTTGCGCGAGTTTGTTATGAACGTGTTAGGGCCAACAGATGACATTTCCCATTTTGAATATACCAAGAAAAACAGTAAAGAAAAAGGTACTGCCGTTGTAGGTATCGAGCTTAGGGAAGCCTCTGATTATGATGTGCTTTTAGCCAATATGAAATCGTTAGGCTTTTATGTTGATTACCTTAACGACAAGCCGCATTTGCTTAATTTATTGGTGTGATAGTTCAGCCACGAATTACGCGAATTTCACAAATTATTTAGTTTAATTCAAGGCGGTTACTGTATTGAAACATAAATATCTGCCTGAGCATCACTCCAGTCGGCACACAATATAGTGTATACCTCGAAGTCATAACCATACGCTCTGTTTATATCCGATTTCCATATCTCTTCCCAGGTAGCGGCAACGCATTCGGGCATTTTGCCTGTGGCAGTAATAATGGTGTAATTTTGAATTGGTATATTAAGGCTGTCTAAACCTTCAGGTGTTACAGCCTCATGGCCAACTTTACAGCCTATAAAAAAAGAGTAGGGATTAGTGCGGTCGCCATCATAATCAAAATAAACGGCATAAATATCAGTAGAAAGTTTCCCTGTTACTTTATCGGCAACGCCTTCACTCATAAACTTTTGCCATAAGCTGCCGCAATCTACGGCCGCCTGGCCGTTGGCATTAAAGGTTTTCTTGTCGAGTTTAAGGCCAACGAGTTTAAAGTTTTCTTTTTGGGTCATTTTATAGGTTGGTTTTTCTGATTTTTGACAGCCAAATATACAAGTATTATAACTATTATATCATTTATGCATATAAAACAATCTAAGTATCTTATGATATACAGTCGACTTCGACAGGCTCCACCTAACTGTATATTTAAAATATTTTACATGAAATTAAAGAAATAATAGTCACACTGAGCTTGTCGAAGTGCGGCTATTATTTCTTAATTTCGTTTTATCAAATATTAGTCGAACTATTTTGGTACTCAATAAATGGTAAAAGTTTCAGTGTAGCTAAAAACAGTAGCTTAAAAAATTACTTTGAAAGCGGCCATTTTTCGTTACACTCTCTTACTTACAAAGGCTTATTTCTTTACCGCTGTCGGCATCTTTTAGTTTTAAATATAGTTTTCCGTCTACATAAATTTCGTACCCCTCTTTAACCGCTACTTTCTGCTTGTCTCCGGCTTTGTATTTAGATACAGATGAAGATCCATCGGCGCGTACCCTTACTTCAATTTCTTTGGAGCAGTTGTTCTTTAAATAAACATCAAAATAACCGCCAAAGGCTTCTGTTATATTTAAGCTGCCTGCCTGTAATGTGGCAAATGCCAATAGGAAAAGGATGGTAATGTGTTTTAATTTTTTCATATATATAGTTTTGGTTTGCTTGTAAAGTAAATTAACTGATTATTCTAACAAATTGCAAATGAATGTTGTACGTATTTATACTGCTTTAATGCAAAAAGCCCTGCTGCAAATGCAACAGAGCTTTTAAAACCAATCATCATCATCAATCTAAAAAATAATCTTTTTGCTTACTTTGCCTTTTACTGTATTTATCTCTACAATAAGTACTTCCTGTGCAGCCTGTAGGTTTGTAACAGATGCAGTTGTAGCATTAATAGCAGTATTGCTGTAAAGTTTCCTGCCGCGAATATCGTAAATGGTTACATCGGTCATTTCAGCAGCACCTGTGTTAATGTTTATTGCCGATCCTTCTTTGTAAACCATTACTGTGTTGGTGTTAAGCTGAGGCGTATTGTTTCCAAGAACACCGTTAGTATACATAACTTCAAACCTTGTATTAAAAGTTCCTGTTTCGCTGGTAAAAGTATAAGCTTGTTCCAGGCTTGTTATGGTACCCAAAAGGTTGTCTTTTAAATAAATTACCTGGCCTTGGGTAAAGATACCGTCGGTATGGTCTATAGCAATAGTGTATTGCCCTGTTGCGGTAGCATTAAAGCCCATTGGTACAACATCGCTTACTGTAAAAGATGGCCTCGCCTGTATAGTAAGGTTGGTTTCTCCTGCAAGAGAGTAAAGCGATATATTGGTATTGTCTCCAAGTTTTTTTCCATCATAACCATAATCTATTCCTGTTGTAGCGTTATCCATATATGCAATTGCTGCCTGGCTAAAGCTGCTTTCGGCACCTGTAAGGTTAAGCCAGATGCGTGATGCTGTAGACTGTGCCGTCCTGAAGAAAGACTGACTGCCTGTTGTAGGTGCGGCCCTTCTCATGCTGTTAGTAAACGTAATGTTTGCATTAGTAGGGTCCTGGGCTGTTTTTACAATAAAGCCCTGTCCTGCCGCAATAAGCCAGTTTGATTCAGATCCTGTAAAGTATTCGGCCTGCTCATTACCGCCGCCTAATGAGCGGTTAGCGGTATAACATGCCTTAGTTACAGTAGCATAAGAAGATACCTGATAGTTGTTTTTCTTTCTCCAGAAATATAAGCCCGAATCTCCGTCAAGCACGCCTTGGTTTTGGTCGAAAAAGTCGTTAATACTTATTGGCGATGCATAAGGGTTACCTACAGCTGTGTAACGGTTACCTTCTATAGATGCTGTCCTTGTTATAGTGCCATTATTGGGCTGCCCTGTAAATGTACCTTCAAAAGTTAATGAAGCAGTACCACCGTTATATCCCGGTGTGCTGTCTCCGTTTGGCATGCGTATTAGGTAGCCTTTGGCAGCCTCAAATGTGGTTGTAGATGGTGTAACTATAAAGTACTGCTCTACGTTTGCATTAAGTGTAGCATCAAAAGCATATTTGTACTCATAAAAACGCCCTACCGATGTTTGTGGAGAAAAAGTAAGCAGGTTTTGATCTTTTACAGGAGATGACCACATGGTGTAATCAAGTCTGTATAATGGGTTGCTGTTTTTTATTACAGTAATAGCGCCGCTGTTTACAACATCATTATCCTGAACAAGCGCTGCATTGTTTTGTACAGTAACTGTACCTGTTGCAGCTACAGTTACCTGGTTAGCTACCTCAAGCGTACCACCTGTAAGTATGGTTACACGTGCACCGGCATTTACAGTAAGGCTTTTTGCAAGGCCGGTTATGCCGTGTACTTGTGGCTGGTTTATAGGAGCCGATGGTATAATAACTACAGTATTTATTGTAGGCAGCATAGTGCAGGCCCAGTTGCCCGGTGTGTTCCAGTCGGTGCTTAAGGCTCCCGTCCAGCTGTTAATTTCGTTTACTGTTACAGTAACCGTATTGCTTGTTGCGCTGCTGCATGCACCGCTGTTTGCTGTTACCTTGTAATATGTTGTAGCGGTAAGTACAGGTGTAGTATAAGTAGCTGCCGTTGCACCGTTTATGTTAGTCCATGTTGTGTTGTTAACCGATTGCTGCCACTGTATGTTACCTGTAGTTCCTGAAACGCTAACTGTTGCAGCAGAACCTAAACAAATTGTAGTAGTTCCTGTTGCTGTACCTGCCACAGATATAGGCGATACACTTACAACAATGACAGAAGATGTAGCCGTACCACAAGTACCTGTAGATACTACAGCTTTATAGTACATGGCAGATGTTAAGGCAGGGGTAGTAAATGTAGTAGCTGTTGCACCGTTTATATTTGCCCATGTGCTGTTGTTAGCCGATTGCTGCCACTGTATATTTCCTGTAGCATCTGCTACACTTACGGTAGCAGTTGTGCCACTGCATATTATTTGGTTTGCTGATGCTGTACCGGCATTAGCATTTGCGTTTACTGTTACGGTAGTAGTACCGGTCGTTGCGCTGCTGCATGCACCACTGGTTATTATAGCTTTGTAATATGTTGTAGCGGTAAGTGCTGTTGTAGTATATGTTGCAGAAGTTGCGCCTGTAATGTTATTCCACACACTGTTGTTAACCGATCTTTGCCATTGTATGGTACCTGTGTAGCCACTAACGCTTACAGTTGCTGTTGTGCCACTGCATACAGACTGGTTTGCTGATACTGTTCCTGCTACAGAAACCGGTAAAACTGTTACCGTAATAGCAGATGATGATATATTGCCACAAGCACCGCTTGTTACTACAGCCCTGTAGTAAGTAGTAGCTGTAAGTGCCGGGGTAGTGTAAGTTGCTGTTGTGCTGCCGCTTCCTGTGGTTACGTTAGCCCAGTTGCTGTTATCGGCAGATTCCTGCCATTGTATGGTGCCTGCCTGGCCAGTAATGCTTACCGTTGTTGTATTGTTTGTACAGATAGACTGGTTTGCCGAAGCTGTACCCGCAACAACCGGTGCAGATACCGTTACCAAAACTGCATTTGTAGTAGCACCTGCACAACCCGATCCTAAATTTAATATTACACAGTAGTAATATAGGTTAGATGCCGCTGAAACTGATGGTGAATAGGTTGCTGAAGTTGCGCCCGATATAGATGTACCGCCTGTGTTAGCATTTGCGGTGTTCCTGTACCATTGGTAAGTAAGGCTTTGCCCGTTTGCAACTACATTTATGCTTGTTGCAGTGCTTTGGCACGTAGCAGTTGCTACCGGCTGTACTGCAATTATTGTATTAAGGTAAACCGAATTACTTAGAACAGACCCCGACTCGTTAGTTACCAATACACTGTATGTAGCAACATTTGATGCCTGAACCGCGGCTATAGTATATGTAGCGCTTGTAGCACCGGCTATATCTACACCGTCTTTTCTCCATTGGTAAGTTAAGGGAGCGCCTGTTGCAGTTACACTAAATGTAGCGCTGCCTGTTCCGGGACAAACTACCTGAGATACCGGTTGTGCAGTAATAACCGGTGCAGGGATAATAAAAGCACCTGCGTTATAAGCGGTAAATGCTGTATCGCTGTCGCCGCCCGGCATGTATTTAAATTTAGCTACGGTGCCGGAATTCGCCGAAGTAATACCAAAATCAGATAGTTTAAAAGCGATCATCCTTATATCCCTGGTATTGTTAACCTCGTTGCTGCCCGAAGGGGTTACGGTGCTGTATGATGAACCTGTAGTTAGCGTAAAAAGGTCTAACCTGTAGGTACCTACTATACCAACAGAACCAAGGCTGGCTGACATTGGGTTACCTACAATGTTTCCGTTAGCATCTACAAAACAGTAAATATCTTCAACACTGCTTGGCGATGCGATCTGGGTGATAAGGATATCCGGTTCGGCATCAGAAATTTTAGAAGTAACAATATTGTTTACATCAAAATATAAAACCGCTGTAGCATTAAGGTTAGTAACACCTGTACCAAGGTCTAATCCTTTTATACCATCAATAAGTACATCCCTTACTTTAACTCCGGCAATTCCGGGAGCTGTGTGTGTAGCTGCCGAAACGCTGCCGTCTATAAGGCTTCCCATGGCAAGGTAGCTTGCACCTCCTGTAACACCACTAATGGTATTAATAGGCAATGCCCTAAAATCTGCTGCGGTATAGTTAGCCGCGCCCACACTTGTGTTAAGCCTGGTGTTATCTACACCGGTAGAATATAAGGTGTTGCCATACCTAAAAGCGGTAAGGTTGTGGTGGGTATTAGGCTGATTAGGCGCTACGGTTGCCGATGTAGATGACCAGTATCCATTCCAGTCGGTAATGATCCTGTTAATTGCTGCTGTAGACGGTGTAGCTGTTGGTGCAACATAAGTTACAGATGCAGCCGATGTAGCAGTGCCCGCTGCTGTTGTTACAGATACTGTTCCTGTTGAGCCGTTTACGCTTACAGTTGCATTGATTGTCGTATTGTTTACAATACTATATGATGCAGCATTTGTACCGCCAAATTTTACGGCAGTAGCACCGTCAAAATTGGTACCGGTAATGGTAACCACTGTTTTTTGTGTAACCCTTGCAGGTGTAAAAGAACCTACTGTAGGAGCCTGTGCAAAGACGCTGCCTGCTACTAATAGCATTAACATTAACATGTACTTCCTGATTTTGTACTGGTTTTTCATGACTTAATTACTTTTAAATAATTTGTTTTAGTAATGGTATTTTGGATGCCTTAAAGAATTTTAATCCTTTAATTTTAAACAAAGTAACGGCTAAGGCGTTGCTAAAGGTTTAACTTTTCGGTAAATGGGATTTTTGTGTAGATGAATGGTGTTTTTAACACTTTTAACATAATTCTAACATTCGACGAATTGTGCATTTTTATTAAAAACACCTGCGCTACTTGCAGGTCAGGCTTTTACAGCTTTATTTATTGGGACTAATGCCCATTTAAAATAAATTGTAATAGTTTTTACGCAAAAAAATCCCCGTTGCCCTTCAAACAACGGAGATCTTAAAAACCAATCACTATCAAATCGTTATTAAAAAATAATCTTTTTACTTACATTACCTTTTAGGGTGCTTACCTGTACAATAAGTACTTGTTGTGCAGCTTGCAATCCTGTTGCAGTTGTTTGTGCAGCGTTAATGTCATTATTGCTGTAAAGCATCCTGCCGCCCATATCATATATGGTAACATTAGTTATTTGTGCAGTACCTGCTGCTATACTTATTACGCCGTCGTTTTTATAAACCACCACATCATTAGCCGTTAGCGCGGGTGCATCGGTAGAAAGGGCTGCCAACCTGTATACTATTTCAAATCTGTTATTAAATGTACCTGCCTGTGTAGTAAAAGTGTAAGCAGCTGCAAGGTTATGTATAGCTCCGGTAATGTTGTCTTTTATAAATATTTCCTGGCCGTTGTTAAACACTCCGTCTGTACGGTGAATGCTTATGGTAAAAGTACCTGCGGCATTAGCCACATAACCCATTGGCACAACATCAGCCGCATTAAATTCGGGGCGGGCCTGTATGGTAAGCTTTGTAGTTTGCTCTGCAATAGAATAAAAAGAAACTGCACCGCTGGTAATTTGTTTACCATCCCTTCCATAATCTATACCCAGCGTTGCAGTGTTACTATATACTATTGCCGTTTGGCTAAAAGCCTCATTGCCTTTTAAATTAAGCCATAGGCGCGATTTTAGGGCATCGTTTGGTTGTGCAGTCCTAAAAAACTGGTTGTTGTGTACATCGCCCCTGCGCATTGCATTGTTAAAAACAAGCACCGGGTTGGTAACACCCTGAGCTCCTTTTACAATAAAG
>Ga0247814_10000782_pt1 | contig 22165 bp, 24 predicted proteins | sample UWRJL179409R1_FD_179947 | JGI IMG/M metagenome (GOLD analysis project Ga0247814, IMG submission 179947) | Plant litter microbial communities from Arlington Agricultural Research Station in Wisconsin, United States - UWRJ-L179-409R-1 | ecosystem: Environmental > Terrestrial > Plant litter >... | reverse complement strand
TCGGGACATGGCTTTCTCCTTCCGTGTCTCGCCCGACGTTACCCTTCGTGACGCGGCGAGGCCCTCTGGTCCCGCTCGCGATGTCGCGTGGACGCTGACGAACGTGTTCGTGTCGCACAACGGGATTCCTGCGCTCGCCGGGGTGAACCTAGACATTCCCGCATACGGGATGACGGCTATCGCTGGGGCCAACGGGTCGGGAAAATCCACACTCCTTGGGCTTCTCGCCGGTGTTGTGCCGGTCACCTCGGGATCAGTGCGGCGCAGTGAGAGGGCGAACGGGGGCATCGCGCTGGTTGTCCAGCGCAGCGGTGTGCCCGATGGGTTGCCGCTCACGGTGCGCGACACCGTCACCATGGGGCGCTGGGCCCAGCGCGGTGCCTGGCGGCGCATCACCCGCACCGATCGTGACATTGTGGATGACGCACTTGCTGCTCTCGGGTTGCAGGATCTCGCGCAGCGATCCCTCACGGAACTGTCGGGCGGGCAACGCCAGCGCACGCTGGTGGCGCAGGGCCTGGCCCAGCGTGCCACAGTGCTGCTGCTCGACGAACCCACCGCCGGCGTGGACGCGTTCGCCCGCGACCTGATTGCTGCGGCGCTCGACGCGGAAGTGCGCCGAGGGACAACCGTTGTTCACGTCACCCACGATGACGAGGTGATAGTGCGCGCCGATCGGGTCGTCCGGCTGGAGGCGGGCCGCGTGGTGGAGTGACCGGTGCTACTGGTAGGTGATGAGGTCCGGCAGCGGTGACACATCGGTCACCGTCTGTTCGGGCGTCAGCATCGGGGCGTCTTCGTCGTAGAAGTTTTTCCATCCCCAGGCGATGCCGGCCGGAGCATCCTGATGCAGTGCACGCCAGGTCGCCTGTTTGTCGGGTTGGGCGCCCTGCCCGTCGGCGTGGATCAGCATCGCCAGCTCGGGGCGGGATGTGTCGATCTGGCTGCGATCCTGCAGCATCTTGAGCTGGAACTGGTGGAGCACCACCATCTTCTGCGGCAGTCCGTTGGTGTTGGTGAGATCCGCCAGCCACGAGGTGACCGCGTTGACCTCGGCCGCACTCACTGACCCGATCTGCTCGAGGGGAACCTGGTCGGGCGCGAGCCGCCACTCCGGATCAATCGCGAGGCCCACGTTGGGCAGCTCGAGCAGGCTCTGGTAGCGCTTGGCCTGGGTCACAAAGTCCGTTCGCCCGGGCTGAAGGTCGATAACCACATACATCCCGGCCTCGGTCGCCGCGTCGATCCACGGGCGCAGCCGTTCAATCTCGAGTTCGTTGGAGTAATCGCCGTCACTTCCGGCAGCTCCCGCCGCAACCGTCGCGATGATCTCGAACATCGGCACCACGGTTTTGTCGGTGAGCCCGGTGTAGGGAGCGGCGACGTCGCGCGCCCGCTGCACTGACGCCGCGGCATCCTGTTCCCCCAACACCCCCAGAGACCCCGTTCCCGGCGCACCGTAGAGCGCCACAAACTGGTGGGCGGGAAACATCAGCTGCCCACCGCCCGGCAGCTGGGTGCCGGTCTTCGCGGTGCGAATCTTCCACTCCAGGGCAGGTTCGGTGTTGTAGGCGGCGCCGATGGAGAGGGTTTTGGTGGCGGGTGAGGCGTGCAGGGCTTCGATGATCTCCGGCGTGGCTTGGGGATTCGGGGTGGATGCTGGTACACGCAGTACCTCGATGCCCGACGCCTCCGCCGTAGCTATGGCCGCGGTCTGCGCGGGGTCGTCGATCGCGAGCGCCACGGTATCCGTGAGGGGCTCAGCACGGACGATGGTGGGCAACTCGGTGGCCGCAATCGCGAGTGCGTCGGACGTGGCATCAACCCGTACCACCCCAGAGTTCTCCGCGGAATCACCCGCAGCGTCGTCGAGGTCGCCTACATCGATCTGACCAACGTCGCCGACGGCAAGCACGGTGGTGACGCCCAGGCGGTCGAACTCGTCCGCCAGGGCGTCAGCACCGTCATCACCCTTCGCCGGGGCAATCAACAGGGGAACGCCGAGGTCCACTGCTGTGCCCGCCGCGAGTTCGGCGGCGTCAGCGTCGCCCGTCGGCGCAACGACCACTACGGGAGAGTGGGTGAACAGGGCGCGGCTGGTGCCGAGCGCCGTACCCACATCGGTGCCGGATGCCACCACCGTCACGGCGTCGGGCGGACTCGAGGTCTGCGCCTGATGCGGGTCCGCCGATTCATCGGCGGGGGTGGTGCACGCGTTCAGCACCAGAAGTCCGGCAAGGGAGACGGCCAGTAGACGGACAGGTCGGTGACGAGGTGTCATCCCTCCACGTTAGGACAGCCCGGCGACATCCCCCCAATCGGGTGACACAACGATCTACGACCGGGCGATTCCCCGGGTGCGGCCCCGGGCGAGCCACGAGAGTGTGACCACGGCGAGAGCGACTACTGTTCCGAGCACGGTTTCGACCGCGCGGTCCTGGATCAGCGCCGCCACTCCGACGGGGTGCGCCAACGCGATCATCACCAGCGCCAGTGGCGTAACAAAGATCAGCGCGAGCGCGTAGTTGCGCCCAACAAACAGCTCGGCGCCAATCTGCAGGGCGACCACAATGAGGATCCCGACCAGGCCCGATGGCTCGAACGCGAGGATCGCCCAGGCCAGGAGCAGGCCAAAAAACGTGCCAACCACACGGTGCGTTGCGCGCACCAGCGAATGCGACATCGTCACGCCGCTGATGGGAACAATGGCCGCGACAATGGCCCAATACGGGTGACCAATGCCGAGCGCGGTCGAGAGCGCCCCCGCGATGCCCGCGGCGGCACCAAAGCGCAGCAGGAGAAACCATTCGTCGCGGCCGGAGAATCGCTGGGCGAACGTGGGCCGGGCGGGGCCGGCACGCCCTGCGGTCGACCGGCGTTCGGTGCGGGAGTGGCCGAGGAATCCCACCAGGATCGAGAACAGGGCGGAGGCGATGCTGACGAGAGCCGCATCGCGAAAGCTGGTGCTCTGCACGGGAACGGAGGCCACGGCACACAGCGCGAAGACCGCAAAGAGGGGACCGGGTGGATGCCAGTTCAGCGCATCTGAGACGGCAGCAACCACCATGGTCCACAGGGTGGCCACCACCACAATGGTCCATTCGGGGTTCGGCAGGGTGGCGACGCCAACGCCCAGGAGCAGGGACGCGATCATCATCACGGCGGCGGAAGACTGCATACGAATGCGATGTAGGGGAGACGAGCTGCGGCCATACAACGCAGTGAACGCACCGAACGCGGCGTAGAGCGACCACTCGACGTGGCCCATCAGATAGATGGTGAGCAGGGGCACCGCGACCGAGATTCCGGCACGAAGGGCGACCCGGTGAGCGCCGCGGTGGCCGCCGACGGCGACAACATCGCGCGACCACGCGCTAAGGGGAGAGGGGGAAGACAAGGATTTCCGATCTGAAAGACGAACTCAACTATTTTATAGGTAAAATACTTATGACGCGACCAGTGCGCCCGTTCCAGTCCCGGTTCGGCCTCCTCCCCGTCGTCAGAATGGACCGTGCAATGCAGCACCGTGACGCGATCGACGAGATCCGGGCCGCCTGGCTCACCCTCCGCCCCGAGATGGACACCACCGCCGTCGGCACCATCGGTCGAGTGCTCCGGATCGCGCGGGTGGTCACCCTTCTCAGCGACGAGGTGCTCTCCGGGTTTGGCATCTCGCGCGGCGAGTTCGACGTGCTCTCCGCGGTGCGCCGCTCGCCCGAGCCCCTGACCTCCTCCGATCTCGCGCGCACCCTCATCACCTCCAACGCCTCGATCACCAAACGAATGGGGCAGCTGGAGCGCAGCGGGCTCGCCGTGCGCGAACGCAGTGACAGCGACCGCCGGGTGGTTTACGTGCGCCTGACCGATGCCGGGGTTGCCAAAATCGACGACGCCGTGCCCGAGCTGCTTGCCTTCGAAGCATCCATCGCGTCCTCGCTGTCGAACGAGCAGCGCGATCAGTTTGAGGAGGCATTGCGCCGGATGCTCGGGCAGCTCGAACTTCGCGGCAGCGAGTAACGCCCGGCCAATCCCGCCACCACACCACCACCACTGGCCCAGAGCATCCTCCCGACTACGATCGAGGGATGAGCGACCGACTCACCCATGTTGACTTCACCTCCGATCTCTGGGAGTGGAGCTCCCGGGACAACTGGTTTTTTGTGTCTGTGCCGGAGGCCGAGTCTGCCGAGATTCGCGACCAGCCCCGCCCGCCCCGGGGGTTCGGCTCGGTGCGTGTGCAAGTGACGATCGGGGGATCGGTGTGGACAACCTCGATGTTCCCCGGCTTGGGCGACGGGTCGTACGCGCTCCCGGTGAAATCCGCTGTGCGAAAGGCCGAGGCACTCACACCGGGCGAGCCGGTCGCCGTCTCCATCGATCTTCTCGAGTAACGAACACCGAGTAACGAACACCGAGTAGCGCCTACTCTGGATGGATGCTTCCCCTCGAACTTCTCCGCAGCTGGGGTGTCCCGATCCTCGCCGCCGCCCTGCTGATTGTGGGTGTGGTGCTGCTTATTCAGGGCAGCGCGGTGCCCGTCGACTCTGCGGCCTACACCTCTCCCGGTGCCAGTGGTACGTCGCCCGAGACGAAGGTTCTCGCGGGCTGGGTGATGACCGTTATCGGCGCTGTGCTCGGCGTGGGGTGGATCATTGTGGTTCGACTGCGGAGCATCCGCCGTCCGCCCGCCACGGGCACACCGCAGGCCTAACGCTCTGCGCGCCGAGCCCGCACACTCTCATCGCACCGGTAGTTCCCGGACAAAGCTGTGACTAAAGTCATGGATCGAGCAGCGCATTCACGGCATAGGCTCGTGACCTGTGACCAGTACCCCACCGACCGTGGCGCGGGGTCGCATCACCCCCTGGATGATTGTCTTCGGCCTGGTGTTTGTGCTCTCGTGGAGCGGCAACCAATTCACCCCTCTGCTGCTGCTCTATAAGGCCGAGCAGCATTACTCTTCGCTGGTCGTCAACGCGTTCCTCGGCATTTATGTGCTGGGGCTCGCGCCGGGCCTGCTGCTCACGGGCGCCCTCTCGGACCGCTACGGACGACGCCCGCTGATGTACGTCGGGGTTATCGCCGCAATCGCCGCGAGTGCGTCACTCGCCTGCGGAGTCTTCGGCCCCGCGCCGCTCTATCTCGGCCGATTTCTCGCCGGTATCGCCGTGGGTGTGGCCATGGCCGTCGGCAACAGCTGGCTCAAAGAGGTCTCGCAGGCGCCGCATGACATCACCGCCGACTTCGGCAGTGGTGCGCGCCGCGCATCCCTCGCCTTCACTCTCGGCTCCGGGTCCGGTGCCCTCGTCGCCGGGAGCATCGCCCAGTTCAGCCCGTTCGGCCAGGTCGCCCCTTTTGTGGTCAACATCTGCCTCGCCGTGCCGTTTTTGTGGCTCATCCACCGCGTCCCCGAAACCAGCTTGACCGGGGGAGTGCGCGGCCCGCTGCGCGAACAGTTCCGCATCCCCGCCGCCAGCCACAAACGTTTTGTGCGGGTTGTGGTGATTATGGCGCCGTGGTTGTTTGTCGCTGCGTCCGTCGGGTACGGCTACCTGCCCGTGCTGCTGTCCACCCCCACCGAGGGATTCGGCGTCGCCTACGCCACCCTGCTCTGCGTGATTATGCTCGGTACGTCTGCGCTCATCCAGCCGTTCGCCAAACGCCTCGACTCCGAGTCGAGCGCCCGCGCCCTGCTCATCGGTTTTGGCATCATCATCGTGGGGATCGTCGGTGCCGCGGTGGTAGACCATACCCAATCCATCGTCCTGGGCATCATCGTCGCGTTTATCCTGGGATCGGGCTTCGGCATCGGCCTGCTCTCGTCCCTGCTTGAGGTGCAGCGCATCGCCACTCCGAAAGACCTCGCCGGCCTCACCGGGCTCTTCTACGCCATCGCGTACATCGGCTTTCTCGCCCCCGCGATACTGGCCGCACTGACTCCGCCCTTCACGACCGAGATATTGCTGGTATCTCTCGCTGTGCTGGCGGTGGGTGGATGCTTCGCGGTACTTCTCTCCAACCGCAAACACCTCCCGCGTCCACGTCCCGCGCAGTAAATCCGAGAATGGCTAGTGGGCCTCGCCCAAGAACTCGATCGCCGCATCACGGAACGCCCGCGAGGTGGGTGCGTTGAAGTGGTTACGCCCGGGAATCTCAAAAAACGACGCGTTGGGTGCGGCCGTGGCGAGCGCTCGCGATTTCTCGAGGATGCCGTCTTCGCTTCCGGTCGCGAACAGCACCTCTTGAAAGGGCGCGTTCGCAGCGTCGGGCTGGGGGCCGCCGCGCATCCCCTCAACGAGGGATACCAGTGCGGGCAGGTCATTGCCCTTGATGCTGCCTGCCATCTGCAGGTATCCGCCGGTGAGCCGGTCGGCAACCGGGGTGCCGTCGTTAATAAACGCCCGCGCCTCGCTGACCTTAAAGCGGGTGAGCGGATCGCCATCCGGGATGCCCCCGAGAACGGCCCTATTGATGCGGTTGGGCATATCGCGCGCGGCCTGCCAGCCGACGCGGGCGCCCAGCGAATAGCCCACAAAGTCGACCTCGTCGAGCATAAACGTGTCCAGAACCTGCAGCACGTCGGCGACGAGCGCGTCCATTGTGTACGCGTGGGGGTCGTGAGGTTTGTCGCTGGCGCCGTGCCCGCGCTGGTCGATCGCGATGATGTGGAACCCGTTTCGCAGGAGGTCGCGCATCCACCCCGCAGCGTGCCAGTTGAGGAACGCACTCGACGCGAACCCGTGTACCGCGAGCACCGTGGGCGCTTCGGGGTCGCCGTACTCATAGGTGGCGATATTGACACCATCGGGCGACAGAACGGAGCGGGCTGGAGGTGTTTCCGGGGTAATCATCGTCTCTATTCGATCACGTCTTTGCGCGTGCCAAAATCCCCGTCAGCAGACCGATCTGTGCGCCTGACGCGGATGGGTGCCCCCTCTTCGAGGGTCGTTATGTGACAAAAACTGACGAAGCGCCCGAATTTATGTCATTACAGACCACGAAGTTGGATACCTTAGGGGTGAGCGGACGGGGGCCAGTGCTTACAACAACGACGAGATCGCGCCGAAAATCGGCTGCGCTCACGCTTTCCCAGCTTCTGCATTCTTCCTCCGCCGCACCAGGGACTTCAGTCCCGTCCGACGGATTTTTTTCCGCACGACTCGGTGTCTCCGCCTCAGGACGACACATTTCTGCATCCTTTCTCTCCGCAGCATCCGCAGCTCCCCGCCTGCACTCCTCGGCCGTTGTTCGGTCGAGCGCACCATCGCACCCCAGCATTGATTCAGAGGAGCACCAATGACCGACGCCGCTGTCACCGACGAGAGCCCGCAGGATGGCGACCGAAAGTCCAAGGGAACCGCAGCAAAGACTCGTACCGTCGAGTCGCGCGTGCGCAACAAACCGCGACCGGCGATCATCGCCCTCGCGATTGCCCTGATTGTGACTGCCGGACTCGCGGCCGCGTACATCTACACGAGCACGGGTCGCACCATGGAGGTCTACACCGCCGCCAGCTCGATCGCGCGCGGCGACGTCATTGAGGTTGGTGATCTCACCACCGTCGAGATCCCCGACAACCAGGCGATTCCGTCCTTCGGCCTTTCCGAGCGGGAGAACATGCTCGGCCAGACCGCCGTGGTGGACATCCCCGAGGGCACTCTGATCTCTCCCAACAACATCGCTACCGACGCGGGTCTGGCGCAGGGACAGTCGATCGTGGGCATCTCGTTCACCCCTAACCAGCTTCCCCCGTACCCGCTCGTCAGCGGCGACCCCGTGCGCATCGTCGACACCCCAGTGACTCAGGGCGACCCGCCCGCCGGCACGCCCGCATCGATCGCGGCGACCATCGTTGCGGTGCGATTCGACGACGTCAGTGGCAACACGGTAGTCGCAGTCTCTGTCGACACCTTTAGCTCCTCTGCGCTAGCCGCCCGTGCAGCGACCGGTCGTGTGGCGCTGGTGTTGGATGCCATCGCGCCGCCTGCGCCAGCAGCCGAGCCTGAGGCCGAAGCAGAGCCCACCACGGAGCCGACCACACCGACCGAGCCCACCACCGCGCCTGGCGACGCCGCTCCCGAGGGGGAATAACACTGTGTCGACGATTCTCGCGCTGAGCCTCGCCGGGTCACCCGGTGTGACAACCACCGCGCTCGGCCTCGCGATGAGTTGGCCCCAGTCGGTCATGCTCATCGAGGCCGACCCGTCCCGCTACAGCAGTGTTCTGCCCGGATTCTTCCGCGGCCAGCTCGCCCACGCCCGCAGCATTGGCGAACTCGCGGTGACCAGCAATAACCTCGGCTCGCTCGACATCAACCAGATCTGGGCGCAATCGATCAGCTTGGTGGACGAAGCCGTCGAAGGACCGGAGCGCCGGCTCGTGGCCGGGTTCAAGGACCCCGCTGCTGCCCGCGCCATGGATCCGGTGTGGGGCCAGCTCGGCACCGCCGCCTCGAGCTTCGAGGGCATGGGTATGGACGTCATTTTTGATGCTGGACGCTGGACCGTGGGGGATACCCGTTCGGCGCTACTGCGCATCGCGGACTCCGTGTTGATCGTTGCGCGTCCGACACTCCCCGACATCGTCGCCGTGCACAAACGGCTTCCCGCCATCCGTGCCGAGCTCGCGGTCAACGGCCGCGAGAGCAGCATCACTCTGGTGCTTGTCGAAACCAACACTGGCCCGCAACTTTCTTCGGCTGAGACTCGTAAAGCACTCGGCGTCGACCGTGTGGTGCGAATCGCCTGGGACGACAAGTCCGCGTCCGTCTTTTCGTTGGGAGAACCAGCTCCCCGCAAGTTCGAAAAAACCAAGTTGTCGCGGTCACTTCGCGCCGCCATCGACACCATCCGCACCCAGCTCGCAGACCAGCGCACTCGCCTGGACCAGAACCGGGGCATCGAGACGGAGACCCGACGATGACTCAGCCAGAATCAGAACCCGTCACCGTTCCGGAGCTGGATTTCGCAAGCCTCCCGTTGTTTTCCAACTCCGACGGCGAGCGAATCCCCACTCTCACGCCGGAGCAGCACCAGGCAGTGATGGAACCCCTCACTGAAGACACCATGCCCCGCCCGCCGATCGCGTCCAACCCGGGCGAGGTGCCCGGTTTCCTCTCTGCGCATCCCGCACCGGTCTCGGATCCCGCACCGCGTGCCTCCGAGGGCCGCCGTCGTGCCGGTGGCTCGGGCGAGCTCGACTGGGCACTCGTCAGCGCGTTCCGTGCCGACGTCTCCAATCGGTTGTCCACGGCGATTGCCGCCGACGACACCCTCGACGGCGAAGCCCGCCTCGAGGTGGGTCGCAGCCAGATCGTTCAGGTCACGCGCGACCACGTCGACGCCCTCGTCCGACAGGGTCAGGATCCGTGGGACGAAGACCAGATCCTTCGTATGCAGAAGGCGATCTACGACGCACTCTTCCGCCTCGGACGCCTCCAGCAGCATGTTGACGACCCCCGCGTCGAAAACGTGATGGTCTTCGGATTCGACAAGGTTTATGTCGACTACGGTGGGGGCCAGATCGAGCAGCGTCCCCCGATCGCCGACTCCGACCAGCAGCTCATCGAGGACATCCAGTTCCTCGCGTCTCGCGACGGCGAACGTGGCCGTCCCTTCAGCGCGTCCTCGTGGAAGCTGAGCCTGTCTCTCCCCAGCGGAGAGCGTCTTCAGGCGACGCACCCGCCGATCTCCCCGCGGCCGACCGTCATCATCCGTCGCCACCCGCTAGTCACTATTACGCTCGAAGACCTTGTCGCGCGTGGAACGATGACCCAGGCCATGAACGAGTTCCTGTCTGCGGCGGTTCGTGCGCGCAAGTCGATCGTGGTGTCCGGACAGCAGGGCGCAGGAAAGACCACACTTCTTCGTGCGCTCGCGCATCGCATCGAGCCCCTCGAGCACATCGTGACCATCGAGACCGAGCGTGAGCTTCACCTCGACCGCAGCGGACTCCACCCGCTCGTCACGCCCCTGGAAGCACGCCCTGGCCAGGGCGAGCCCAACCCCGACGGCAGTCGACCCGGCGAGGTCACCCTCGAGGAGATGCTCGTCGAGACGCTGCGAATGAACACCCAGCGCATCATTGTTGGTGAGGTTCGCGGCCCCGAGATCACGGCCATGCTCCAGGCGATGCAGTCCGGTGCCGGGTCGATGAGTACCCTCCACGCCAACTCGCCCGCCGATGCGGTCGAGCGTATGGCCGTGCTGCTCAGTCAGAAACTGGGCGCGGCCAGCGATTTCGGTTACGCGCAAATCGGCCAGCACATCGACTTCGTGGTGCAGCTCAGCAACCACCTCGACGGTAACCGCACACTCAAGCGCTTCGTCAGTGAAATCGCCGAACTGGTGCCTGGCGAGACCAAGCGTCCGCTGGCGCAGCAGATTTTCAAGGCACCAACCGGGAGCGACGTGGCCCGTGCTGTCGGGCGTCCGCAAGAGGAAACTCTCGCGGACCTGCAGGGTGCCGGCTTCGACGTCAACTGGCTGCTCCCCGACGGGAGTGTCGAGTAATGACGTCCCTCCTCGTTGGGCTCCTGGTGATGCTGCTGGGATTCGGGATCCTGCTGTTGTTCCTGGGTATTTTTCCGGGCGCTCAGGCTTCAGGACCCCGCCCTCCCGGCATGATTCAGAAACGTATCAACCGCGTTCGCGCGACAGTGCCGCGAAATCGTCTCCTTTTTATCGGTGTGGGGGTGCTCGGCGGAATTATCGTCTGGTTGATCACCGGACTGATCGTGGCACTCGTCGCGGTTCCGGTCGCGGTGATCGGTTTGCCGATCCTGCTCAGTAAACCCGAGTCCGCAAACGGCATTGATCGACTCGAAGCGATCGAATCGTGGACCCGAAGCCTCTCCGGACTGATCACCGCAGGTGTGGGACTCGAGCAGGCTCTGACGGTCTCGCTCTCGAACACTCCCGATCCGATCAAGCCCGAGGTGGCCAACCTGGTCGCCCGCATTAACGCGCGCTGGTCCACTACGCGCGCGCTTCAAGTGTTCGCCGACGAACTCAATGACCCCACCGCCGACCTGGTGACCGCGCACCTCATTCTTGCGTCGCGTGTGCGCGGGGCCGGACTGGCTAATGCCCTCGACGACCTCGCCCAGATTGTGTTCGACGAGGTACGTCACCGGCGTGAAATCGAAACCGACCGCGAGAAGCCCCGCACGACGGCGCGTTCCGTCACCCTCGTCACGCTTGTCGCCATCGGCGCGTTCGCGCTGTCGGGAAGCTTCCTCGACGCCTACCGCACCGCGACGGGTCAACTGCTACTCACGCTTTACGTTGTGGTGTTTGTCGCCGCCCTCGTCTGGATGCGTCGAATGAGCGTCGGAGTGCCAACCCCTCGTATTCTCATCAACACCCGAAAGAGCCGGGGGTAGGCGTTTATGTGGCAAATTCTTCTGGTTGTGGGTGGAGTGCTCGGTCTTGGCATCGCCCTGCTCGTCGCCGAACTCGCGCCGCGTCAACCCAAACTCGCCGCCGCCCTCGATCGTCTCGGCAGCGTGGAGACCTCCGAAATCGTTCGGGATGGGTCGTTGGAGAGCCGGCTGGGCTCCTGGGGCCAGCGCAACTTCGCTGACGTGCCCGGCTTCCGCGCGCCCGCCCAGGACCTCCTGATCCTCAACCGATCAACGCAGACCTATTTCGCCCAGAAGCTGACCCTCGGCATCCTTGGTCTGGTGGCACCCGCATTTATCGCGCTGGTGCTCTGGGCGCTCGGGCTGTCACCCTTTATCTTCGGTCTGACCGCACTCGCTGGAGTGCCCTTGGCCGCCGTGATGCTTTTTGCCGCCGACACCATGGTGAAGCAGCAGGCCGACGAGGCGCGGCAGGAGTTTTCGCGGGCCATTGCCGCCTACCTTGAACTCGTCGCCGCGGAACGCAAGCGCGGTGCACCCGCGGGCGTCGCCCTTGAAGAAGCCGCGAGTATTGGTGAGTCCTGGGTGTTCGAGCGCATCAAGCAGGAACTGCTCCGCGCCCGGTTCTCCGGCATACAGCCGTGGGAAGCATTGCGGTCTCTGTCCAATGAAATCGGCGTCAAGGAACTGGCCGAGGTAGCGGACATCATGCGGCTCAGCGGAGAAGAAGGGGCGGCGGTCTACGAGAGCCTCCGTGCCCGCGGAAAGGCGCTGCGTGTGCAACTTCTCAACGAGGAACACACCATTGCCAACCGGCTCAGCGAGCGAATGACCTATCCGCAGGCGCTGCTGGGTGTCGTTTTTATGGCGATGCTCGTCACACCGCCGCTCCTGAGGCTGATGGCGTCGTAGCCATCCACTCACTGACCATCCCCACTTTTATCCCTGACCATCCTCACCACCCGAACCGAATCGAGAAAATCATGAACGCTATCAAATCCTTCGCCCTCCAGTTTGCTGTGATCGTTGCGGGCCTGCCCGCCCTCGCCAAGGCGCGCTACCAGCACGCCAACCACGTCGCCGCCCAGCGTGGATCCCTCACGCTCGAGCAGATTATTTGGACGGTCGCGATCGCTGGTGTTGCTATCGCGATCGCCGCGATCGTTGTCACCAACATCACCTCCAAGGCCTCCGAACTGCCGTAACCCGCCATGCTCGCGTTTCGAAACCGCCTTGTGACCCGTGGACGAGCATCGTCCGTGGGGGAACGTGGTTCCGTCACGCTCGAAAACATCATCATCTGGCCCGTGGTGATGGTGTTTATGTTCGGTTTTTTCCAGTTCGCTCTGTGGCTTCACGCGCGGGACCTCGCGCACGGTGCCGCGACGTCTGCCTACTACGAGGCGAGGCTGTACGACGGCAACATTCCCGATGCTCAGGCGGTTGGCCGCGCTGTGCTTGAGGCAAGTGGCGGCACGATCGAGGGCGCAAACGTGGTCGTGACAAAAAACGTCACCACGGTAACCGTCACTGTTACCGGTAACACCGCGCTGATCGTCCCGGGATGGCCAGGCTCGGGCGTTTCCGAAACGGTGACCGGTCCCGTTGAAAGGTTCGTGGCGCCGTGATGCGACTTGCCTTTTTGAGAGCGCGCCTCCGTGGTGACCGCGGTTCCACCAGCCTCGAGCTCGTGATCTGGGCTATCCCGATGCTGATGTTCATCGGCCTGCTGATTGTTGGCGGGCGATTGGCGATGGCCGGCAACGCGGTGCAGAGCGCGGCCTATGCGGCCGCTCGGGATGCTACGTTGACCCGCACCGCGGCGACCGCGCAGGTCGCGGGGGAGAACGCGGCTCGGTTCTCTCTCGACAGCAGCGGAATCGACTGCGTCACCCGAACCGTGATTGTTGATGTCACCGACTTCAACCGACCAATCGGCCAGAGCGGCGTGGTCGACACCACACTCATCTGCCGAGTCAACCTGTCTGACGCGGGATTGCCCGGTCTACCCGGCAGCATCGACATCCGGCGCACCGCCAGCAGCCCCGTCGACCCGTATAGGCAGCAGCCATGACACTGACCCGACCCATCGTTGACACCTCCGCGCACAACTCCGAGCGCGGCAACATCACGCTACCGCTGCTGATCCTTGTGGTGTCCTTTTTGTTGTTCGTCGGCCTGGTGGTCGACGGATCCGGCAAGATCCAGGCCAGTGATCACGCAAATCAGGTCGCGCAGTCTGCGGCGAGGACTGCCGCGAACTCTCTCACGGGTGATGCCATCGCCACAGGAACGTTGCAGCTCAACGCGCCTGCGGCTCAAGCCGCTGCGCAGGGATACATCGCGGCGGCCGGGCTCACCGGCACGGTCACTGTGGTCGCTAACACGGTGACAGTAACGGTCACCGAGGACTACTCCACCATTTTTCTCAACATGATCGGAATCAACACGTTGACCGGCTCGGGCACGGCATCCGCTCGACTGATCGACGGATAGGACAGACATGGTTGCTCGCAGTTTAATTAGCCCTTCCGCCAGACGTCGCGCGGGAATTGTCGCAATGGCCGCGCTTGTAAGTGCTTGTGTGCTGACGGGGTGCGCGCGCGATGACGTCGCGCCCGAAGCATCCACCACCCCCTCACCAGCACCCACGATCAGCGCACCCAGTTTTACCGGCCCCGCACCCGAATCAGCGGGGGACGCCATCGCGTCGGCCACCGCTGCTTTGGACGAATTCGTTCGCGTGGAGAACTTGATCTTTGCCGAGGGCGGGATGGAGCCGGAGCGGATCGACGCCATCTCCGTGCCGCCCGCGAGCAACGAAGTGTATTCAAGCGCCGAGGCGATTGCGAGCCAAGGGTTGGTGCTTACCGGCGGCATTGTCACAACGGTCATCGACGCCTATGCAACGGATCTGTCAGACGCCACACAAAGTCTTCCATTCGCCGCAGTCAATCTGCAGATCTGCAACGACGGATCGCAGCGGACGGTGTCGCTGCCGGACGGCTCTGCGGCGCAACAACCTGCGAAACTCGTCTTCACCCTCAACGTGTCAGTGCAGTATGACCCGGACGCGAGTATGTGGAAGGTCCGGAGCTTTACGGGCGGGGGAGAAGAATGCTGAGACGATTCGCGGGGGCGCTTCTTGTGCTCAGCGTGATGGTCAGTGGGCTGGTTGGTCTTGTACCCGTCGCCCCAGCGATCGCAGCGGTCTCCCCGGTACGTGCCGCGGATCCTCCTGTGACCGGCGAATGTGGCGAAGGCGCACAGGGAATTATTTGCGGGGGCGAGGTGGAGGGCAACCCGGGCGACCCGGGGCGCGATTCCTCGACCGGTATGACGCCGGCGCCGCCCGTCTGTGTTCTCGAAACGCTCAGGGGCGGATTCGAAGTGCTCCCGTGCTACTCCGACGCCGTCGGCTGGTGGAGCAACTCCGACCAGTGCTACTACAGCGCGAAAGACAAGCCCGGAAATGTGGAAAAGCCCGCGGGCGCTCTCGACACGGGGGGATGGTTTCAGTGCGCGAAACAGGAGTGCCGCAACTTCTGCTGGAACACCATCTGGCTCGATTTCCCGCCGCCGGGGATCGTTCAAATCTCGCCCGAAGCGGCCGCATACCGGCTCCTCGAAACCATTCCGTTGACCCCGATCACTATTGGGCTCGCGCCTGACCCGACCGTGGCGGGATCGCGCAGCTATGTCGGGGTTCCGGTGTGGATGTGGGCGAACAACCCCGATCCGCTGAGTTTCGGGCCATACGACGTCAATGAGACACTTGGCGGGATCAACATCACTGCGACGGCACGGGTAACCTCCATCGTCTGGACCATGGGTGACGGATCGACGGTCGCGTGCGCAACCGCGGGCACCCCGTACCAGTCGAGTATGGGCTTCGCTGAATCTCCGAATTGTGGGTACCGCTACACCACAGTGTCGACCGGACAGCCCGGTGGAAAATTTCCGATCACCGCGACCAGTCAGTGGACGATGGACTGGGCCGTTGGCGATGTCACCGGCACTCTGAACACCACTCGCACGGCAAACACTGCCGTCGAGATTCGCGAACTGCAATCCGTAAACGTCGGTAACTAAACTGAGAATTCATCTTTTTGATGCATGTTGTACACGCAGGAGGACTGCATGAAGAGCACGGCCAGAGTTCCAGGATCACGCCGAAGTCGAACGCTGGTGGTGACGGGTGTCGCGCTCGTGAGCCTGCTGACCCTGGCGGGATGTGCCGACGCGGATTCCGAACCTCAATCCGCTCCGTCGTCAACCGTGACGGAGTCGTCGACTCCTAGGCCCGCCGCTGCGGCCGTGCCGGCGTCCGAAGAGGAGGCGGTGGCGCAAGCAACCGCGACGCTGCAGGAGTACACGGCGATGGTCAACCAGGTCCTCACCGAAGGTGGGGTCAACCCGGAGCGTATCGATGCCTACGCGACCGCGGTTGTCCGCGACGAGTTCGTGGGATCCGCGCAGGAGATCGCCAAACTGGGATACACGTACGAGGGTGGCCTGACAGCGCGTGTCGAAAGTGGTTATGCCACGGAAGCGCAGTTTGAGGGCGACATGCTGGACTTTGGGTCGGTGCAATTAACGTTCTGTAGCGACTCGACCGGCCGCACAACCACACGCGCAGACGGGACGTCACCTCCCGCTCCCGCTGACCGCGCCCCACGTCTCGAAGCTGGAATCGCGTATGACCCGACGAAGGGGTCGTGGTTTGTCCGCACCCTGACACCGCTGGGGACATCATGTCTGTGAGATTCGCTAGCGCGTTTGCTCTACTGACTGCGCTTGTCCTGGCCCCGATACTGATTCCCCTGTCAGGGCCGGCCCCGGCGGCAGCGGCATCTGTGCGCGCGGAGGCCGGCACGGATTGCGTGAAAACGGACAACACCACGCAAGAGTGCACCCTGTGGGCGTTTATCCCCGCGGACACCGAGGGGACGCGTGACCCGGTCACCGGTTTCACGCCGGCGCCGCCGGTGTGCGTCCGTGCTATCGGAGCGGTCCTCACCGAGAACAGAGTGATTGACTGCACCCTCGAAGGTGCGTGGTGGAGCAACAGCCGTCAGTGCTACGTGAAGTACGGCGTGATGCAAGTTCCGCTTTCGTTCCCCGACCCAGCCGGTGCCTGGTATGACTGCATGGTCCCGGGCAGTGCAGGCATGGAGTGCTGGGCCGAGGTAAGGGACGAGGGGCTGTGCGAAGGTTTGCGCTTTCGTGAACGGTTTTTCTCCGTACCGATCCCCCCGGGGATCACCACAATGGGACCGGGTCAGGCTGCCGCGATCTTTGCCGCTTCGTTCCCGTTGAACGCCATCAACATTGGGCTGGCTCCTGATCCCACTGTTGCCGGTTCTCGCAGCTACGTCGGTGTTCCGGTGTGGATGTGGGCAAACAATCCCACCCCCGACACATTTGGCCCGTATACCGAGTCGGATGTAGTCGGTGGTCTCGACATCACCGCGACGGCGACGGTGACATCCTTGCTCTGGACGATGGGCGACGGCACCACGGTGGCGTGCGCCACCGGTGGCACACCCTACGAGCCAGGCCTTGGCTTTGCAGATTCGCCCAACTGCGGTCATCGCTACTCGCAAACCTCCGCGTCACAGCCCGGAGGGCGCTTCCCGATCACGGCAACTAGTCAATGGGATGTGGTGTGGGCTGTCGGAGGTGTGGGCGGCACTATCAACGTCACCACGGTGAGCGAGTCGTCCGTTGAAATTCGCGAACTTCAGTCCGTCAACGTCGGCAACTAAACTGAGCATCCATCTCATTCATGGACGCGTTACACGCAGGGGACCACATGAGCAGCATGGCCAGAGCTACAGACTCACGCAGACGCCGTACATCGCTCGTCACGGGTCTTGCAGTGCTCAGTCTTATTGTCCTCGCTGGATGCGCTGACGCGGATGCCGAACCGACGTCCTCTTCTACGGCAACCGCCACAGAAACCGCGCCGCCGCCCGCTACTGAGGTCGTTCCTGCGTCGGCGGACGAGGCTGTCGCCCAAGCGACAGCCACGTTGCAGGAGTACACCGCGATGGTCAATCTCATCTTCGACGAAGACGGAGTCAATCCCGAGCGCATTGACGCGTATGCCGTAGGAGTGGTGCGCGACCAGGTGGTGCTGGATGCTCGGCAGGTGGCCGAATTGGGATACCAATTCGACGGCGGCATCGTGGCCACAGTCGAGAGCGGATACGCGGGGGAACTCCAAGGCGACGGTGAACCGCTTGAATTCGGAAGCGTCCACCTGATCTTCTGTAACGACTCAACAGGTCGATCGGTTGTGCAAGCTGACGGCTCGGTACCGCCCCTCCCTGCGGACCGGGCTCCGCGATACGACGCCGGAATCACTTTTGATCCTGCGACGTCGTCGTGGTTGGTTCAGAGCCTCACCTCGGTGGGGACGTCATGCGTATAGGAAATTTCAGGGCTCTTGCCGTGATCCCGGCACTCATCGCCCTGGTTGCCACCATGGTGGTGGCGCCGTTGTCGCCGCAACTGTCGATCGCCTCAGCGCCAACGCTGGTCGGCGGGACTACCTGTGCCGTGACAGCGGGCGCCGTATGCACCATCTACGCCAGTCTCCCCGTGGATACGGAAGGTGTACGCGACCCTGTCACCGGCTTCACCCCGGGACCTCGGGTGTGCGCGGAGAGAAATGTACTAGGCGAGTACATCAACGTGCGGTGCTTGTTCTTTCAAGGGTGGTGGAGCAACAGTCGGCAGTGCTACGTCAAATACGGGCAACCACAGGGCGACCCCTCGACCCTGCCTGATCCCGCCGGGGCGTGGTACGACTGCTACGAGTCCGTGGAAGCCAAAGGGCTCGGGTGCACGGACGAAGATCTCCTTGCTGACCCACAGACCTGTGACTACCTGGTTGAACGGGAGCGATTTTTCTCGCTCACGCCACCCCCGGGGATCGAAGTGATGAGCCCGACACAGGCTGCCGCAATATTCGTCTCGGAGTTCGAGCTCAATCCGATCACCATCGGATTGGCGCCTGACCCCGACGTCGTCGGGTCGCGCAGCTATGTCGGGGTTCCTATCTGGATGTGGGCGGCAGATCCCACCCCGGACACGTTCGGACCTTTCACCCGCACGGGTGAGGTCGGTGGCCTCGGCATCACCGCGACGGCGACCGTAACGTCGCTGCTCTGGACAATGGGTGACGGCACAACCGTGACGTGCGCCTCGGGTGGTACGCCGTACCAACCATCGCTGGGATTTGCAGACTCGCCCAACTGTGGTCACCGCTATTCACAAACCTCCGCGTCACAACCCGGCGGTGAATTCCCCATCACCGCGACAAGTCAGTGGGAGATTGTGTGGGCCATCGGCAACATCGGCGACACAATCAACATCACCACTGTCGCCGAAACGTCCGTCGAAGTTCGCGAACTCCAGTCCGTCAACGTCGGTAACTAAGAAATACAGGTCGTCACATGAAGAGATTCCTCACCGGTATCGGGTCACTCGTTGTCCTGATTGCCCTCGTTGTTGGCATTCCCGCGGTGCTGCTGACGGTCGCGGGCAACCCGATCCCGACGCTGGACGAGTTACAGGCTGCCGCCACCGGTCCCGACTTCGGTGGTCAATTCCTGCTCGGCACTCTCCTGCCGCTGGTCGCCTGGATCGCCTGGCTGACCTTTGTGATCTCCCTGCTGACGGTTCTCCCGGCGGTTTTCCGCGGCATGACTCCGCCGCACATCCCGGGTTTGCGGATCCAGCAGAAGACCGCGATCGCGCTTCTCGGCGCCGTGTTGATTATGTTCACTGGATTCTCCGGAACCGCTTCTGCCGTGGCATCCACCATCGACGCCGCACCGGCAACCACTTCATACTCGGCCGGGCAGACCTCGGAAAGTAGCACCGCCGTAGTCGAGGAGGTTGCCGTCGACGACGCTGTCGACGCTCCGACCTACGAGGTGCAGGCGGGCGACACCCTCTGGACCGTGGCGAACGACACCCTCGGGGATGGCAAGCGCTACACCGAGATCGCCGCGCTCAACTACGACGTGGTGCAGTCCGATGGGGGAGCATTGACCCCCAGCAACCACTGGGTGAACCCGGGTTGGACGCTCACCCTTCCCGCCGATGCCGAGGTCGCCGCACCCGTTGTGGCGGAGGCTGCAGCTCCGGAAGCCGCCGTCGCTGTGGCTCCCGCTGCCGAGGCAGTGGCGCCCGACGCAGTCGCACCGGAGGGGGCCGTGGCTGTCGCGGATGCCACTGTCGAGGTCGCTGCGCCGTCTGCCCCGCTCGAGATCACCGTGGTGCCCGGCGACACCCTCTGGGACATCGCCGAAGACGCCCTCGGCTCCGGCGATCGATTTCCGGAACTCTTTGAAGCTTCCCGCAGCACCGTGCAGTCCGACGGCGGCCAGCTCAATGATCCCAACCTCATCCTCCCGGGCTGGGACATCACCGTTCCCGGCGTTGCGGCCCCCGCTCCCGCCCCGGCTCCTGCACCCGAGCCGGCCCCCGAACCGGTCTCCGCGCCCGAAGCCCCGCAGGAGATCACCCCGCTGCCCAGCGATAACTCGGTCGTCGCTGTGTCCTCCGACGCGCTCGACGATGTCGAGGTCGACCACAGCATCCCCGTGATCAGTCAGGCCGGAGCAGCCGAAGCTGCTGCCGAGGCCGCAGGGGTGCCGATGGATGCCGCGCAGCCCACGTCCGGGGATGGTGCAACAACCACGGCATCCGGCACCACCGCCGCATCTGACAGCACCACCACGGCCGACAGCACCACCGCCCCCGATCGCAGCATCTCGGCCGATGATGCGACCGCCAGCCCCGGGGCAGCGCTGCTCGTTCCGCTGGCAACCTTCGGCGGGATCGGTTCACTCCTCGCCTCGGGCCTGCTCAGTCTGCTTGGCCTGCGCCGTTTCGAACAGGGTCGCCGTCGCAAACCCGGCGAGCGCATCGCGATGCCCTCCGACGAGAGCGTCACCACCGAACGCTCGCTGCGCGCCGTCGAAGACCCCAGTGGCGTCGCGGCGATCGACCGTACCCTCCGGTTCCTTGGCGCATGGTCGGCCGACACCCACACTGCCCTGCCGCAGCTCGAGATGGTGCGTCTGGCCGACGGGGTGGTGCAGCTGCGTCTCGCTGCGCCGTCCGATCTGCCCGAACCCTTTGTCGCGACCTCCGCGACCCGCAGCGACTGGTCGGTTATTCCCCGCGCGCTGCCTGCCCCCGCGGCTGACGTCGAGTCGCCCTATCTCGCCTTGGTGACGGTCGGACAGGATGCGTCGAACGGGCACGTCCTGGTGAACCTCGAAGAGATCGGGTCACTCGGGGTTGTCGGCGACTCCGAATCGATGACCCACGGGGTGCTGACCGCGATGGCCGCGGAGCTCGCCTGCCTCGACTGGACCGAGGGCATCCAGGTCACCACGGTGGGCTTCGGCTCGGAGCTCGCGGACGCGTTTGATGTCTCGCACCTCGCATCGGTCACCGACGTGCAGGCGTTGATCGCCGAACTCACCGAACGTGACGAGGTCATCCGTCACGCCCTCGTCAACTTCCACGTCGAAGACACCCAGCCGCGCGCTGCGGTACTCGCGCAGTCCGCGCCGACGGAGGTGCTCCTGGTCAGTCTGGTGTCCGATCCGGATGCTCTCGCGACACTCCTCGATCTGGCGAGCCGCATCCCACGCCTCTCCATCGTGGTCGCAGGGACCGCCCCCGCCGACGGCTGGACTCTCACGGTGAAAGCCGGACGCGCGGCAACCCTGACGCCCATCGGCCTGGAGCTGACCGCGCAGGTGGTGAGCGGTATCGAGTACCTCAACCTGCTGGAGAGCCTCGCGGTGACCGCGCTTCCGTCGCTCCCCGTCACGGTTCCCGAGTTCGCCGTCAGTGTGCCGGAGTTCGACCTCCCCTTCTCGCAGCAGTCCGAGGTACCGCAGTCGTCGGAAATCGAGGAAGACACCCTCGACCGCGCCGATGTACGCAAGGCTGTCGCCGAGGCCACTGCACCCAAGTTCCTCATCGGGGCACCGCCCGCATCGCCGATGGACCAGGCCCGCTGGGTGCAGCTCGTGGGTGACGACATCACGGCGACACCTACCGACGATCTGATCGCCGCCCTCAAACTCATCGACGCCGCCTCGTTCGCCGGGGCCTCACATCGAGTGGTCGGCTGGGCAGATCCCTACACGCAGGAGATGACGGCAACCATCGTCGACGCCGCACACGAGCTCGCCGACCGCGCGCTCGCGAATGACGACGTCGACCTGGCACGCATCGCGGCGACCATCGGTGAACTGGCCGATCCCGCCAGCCAGATCCCCGTTCGCGATCGCCTGCGCGCCGAGAATCTTGCTAACAACGCCCCCGGTTTCGAGCAGGTGGTGGCACGTCTGAACGAGCAGCTCGCCGACCTCGATGACGGGCAGCCCGAGGAAGAGACCCAAGACCTCATCGTCGAGCTGCGCCGCTACCGTGCCTCCAGCCTGGTGCAGTGACCGGCCAGCCTGGTGCAGTGACCGGCCAGCCTGGTGCAGTGACCGAACGTCTTCGCCCGTCCCCGGGTGAACGCTGGGGGCGGGACTTCGTCGTTGCCGTGGCAGTTGTGGCCGGGTTCCTGCCGATAGTTGTGGATGCTCCGTCCTGGGCTCCCTTGGTTGTCGCCGTCTCCCTCGTGACCGTTGTGGGGGTATGGCTCGCGGTCATCGACTTCCGCACGCACCTGCTGCCGGACTGGCTGGTGCTGCCGACGGGTGCCGTGGTGGTGGCGCTTCTTGTTCTGGATGGGATCGGGCGGGGGGATGCCGGCA
>Ga0247814_10000781_pt1 | contig 22187 bp, 8 predicted proteins | sample UWRJL179409R1_FD_179947 | JGI IMG/M metagenome (GOLD analysis project Ga0247814, IMG submission 179947) | Plant litter microbial communities from Arlington Agricultural Research Station in Wisconsin, United States - UWRJ-L179-409R-1 | ecosystem: Environmental > Terrestrial > Plant litter >... | reverse complement strand
TGGGTTGTTTTGATTGGCTCATTATAGAACGAATAGTATAGTATAAACTAAATTTTTTACTTTCTATATTCCCTGCTGTTGCTATTATTATGTCTAAGTTCATACACGATAATCTTTAGTTATCCTTTATTGAGACGAATATATGATTTTATCTTACGATTCTTAACAGTCGATTCAAACTTAATTAGATAAGGCTCATCTTTCTATTGAAACCGTCCTAAACTTATCAATTTTTTAGTACTTAAACCACAGGAAAAATCCTGTTTTTTCGTACTCGGTTCTGTGTGAATTGCTATTTAGGGTGTGGCGTGGGATTAAAATGATTAAGAAGGCGCCAACTTTTACCGGTGGCTTCTGTTCTATTTTAATTGGTGGTGCGGAGATGATCAACCCTAGCATTAGCAGTTACCCTTACCTGTTTGTTCATAATAAAAACCGGGGTTCTTGAGTGCCGTCAACTTTCTCTTAGAAGTTTTGAAAATATCAAACTTATTTTTTCAATATCTCCGTTCATTTTTAGAAATGGGCTTTTGCCAGCGTCCTTATCCACTTCAATACCATCAGTGTATGGTGTAAATGAAAGGATTTTAGTGTATGGAACATTCTTGTTTCCCAAACTGCCCATGAAAATCACTCTCTTGTTCGTGAGGTAAAGCTGGCCGGAATCGATCAGTTTTAAGTTAGTGGCAGTATGTTTATGACTGCTTATACTGCCTACATTATAATAAAACCCCTTCATGATTCTTACACGAACTGATGGACCTTGGTAGCTATATCCTCTTGTTGTAGTCCTTAATTCATACCATTGAACGGGAATATTGAAATAGCAGACTTCCGTTTTTTGTAAATTGATTCCCGATTCAATGGGTACGAGGTCCTTATTTTCTATATTCCAGAACTCACGGTACCTATTAAAACTGGCTTTGGTTTTATCGCTCAGTTGCAAGTCAACATCCAGGCTATGGTTGATTGACTGAAGTTCTTTTTCTTCGTCTGGAGACAGTCTTCCATCGGATAGTATTTTTTCTATGAATGCGTTAACGTACTTGCTTTTGGTTGCTGTACTGATTGAGTCTACCGTTTTATCGGTTAACCTTATATCTATCTGCAACTTACTTAAAAAGGCTTTTTCCTTGGCATCCATTCTGCCATCGACTATACATTCGTCCAACGTTTGTTTATAGACTATACCAGCCAGCCTTTGATGCATATGTGCCACCTTAGCATCCGATAGTCCCAATAATTTCTTTAGGTGGGATAATTCACTTTCTTCCTGACTGCTCAAAAACTTATCACTTAAACATTGATAGAGATAAGCGGCGTAAAACTCATCCAAATTTCTTTCAAATTCTACCGGAATATTTACCTTATACCTTAAACCAATATCATATATCTTTTGCAGGGATATATCAAGAATAGGCGTTGTTGCCAATAGGTTATTTATTTCGATGATTGCATCTTCCGGGTCTGTCTGTCGGAATATTCTTTGAAGAAAACCCCTATCTTTTAAAGGGACGATTTGAAATATGTTATTCATGTGACAGTGGTTAATTAATATTGACGATAGGTTCGTAAACAGGGTCATTCCAATCGCATACGCCACCATGATGAGAGCAGGTGCCTCGCCCCGTTGAACTGCTTGTGCTTCCATCGCAACATCTGGTTACATAATAGGCCACCCTCCTTCGCTCGGGGTTTATTTTTTCATATAATTTATCGGCATCCGCATTGCCCAATTTCTTAGCTTGCCGTAAATCTTCAACGGCCTGCTGCTTCTTGTTTTGTTTTATGTAGCATTGCGCCCGTTCGTAATAAACAATGTCTTTTTTATAATCGTTATTGATCAAATAATTATAATCTTCGACAGATTCTGCATATTGTTTAGCGTTAAACTTAAAACTGGCCCTTTTATAATATGCTTCGTAAGAATTGCCATTAACAAATTTTAGTGCCTCGTCTATAAATAGAATAGCCTTTTTGTAATTCTTTTTATTTGCGGCCGAATCGGCCCTCACCATATTAAGATCGAAACTTATTTTTTGTTGCTTCTCCTTTTTTTCTTCTTCAGCCTTTATCAACTGATTTTCTTTTTCAACCTTATCGCTTATCTGTTTTTCTGCATGCGCTATGCGTTGGTCACTCAAGTCATATTTACCCTCTAGATAAATTGCGGTAATGAACAATAGGATACATGTTATCGATTTTATAAGCCAAGTAAATCTAAACCTCAGCTTCTTTTCCAATAATGCATGAACAGGCGGAAGAAGCATTAATCCGATGATAAGAAATAAAAAGCCTACGGGAAAATGACTAAAAATCTTGCCTAAGGCACCCAGCAAAAAAAAGATGCTTCCTATGTATGAAAAAACAGTCCAAACGACTGGCTTCTTTTTTACGGGGCTTCGTTGGGCTTCGTTGTAAAAAATGCCCGTATCAATTTGTGAATGTTTCGGTAAAAGGTTTGGATTATATGACATTGCTTAATGGCTTAGAGAATTTGTATAACCTTTTAGATGTGCATTAACAATTCCATCAACTCGTGAAAGCCACTCTTCATTAATATTCAATTTATATACTTTTGAAGGCTTTAACCTACTACAAACTACCCGCATTGTAGTTGACTTGCCTGCGTTTTTCGAACCGGTTATTAATATTGAATTCATTTTTTATTTATTATAATTTTTTACCCTCCATGCTGATAACAGCGTCCATTGGAACTAGTCGTCATTTTTTTGCATCGGTTTCCAGATTGGGTGGTGCCGGAACATTGAACCGATGTGTTATGTGGCTGAACGGGCGAAGTACCGTTATTGGTTGATGTATGTGTGGCTGGGCCGGTGGGTTTATTTTCGATTGGTTTTGGGCTGGTGCCGGAAGAAGAAGTTCCCCAGGTCCAGCAGGGTATGCATCTTGTTTTTTCAATGATTTTTTCTTGGCCGTCTGGTAAGGACGGGAAGAAATCTATTCCGGTGAATTTTTCTACGCTATCGATGCTGACGGCGTAGTCATATATGGCATGATCTATATTTTCATTGGGCATGATGAAACCGATGGCCTTGAGTTCGGGTTCCGTATAATCCAGGATTACTTTATAATAATACTTGGGCACCGAGACTTTATTTGCACCTATGGATGGCAGGCCCGGCTTTAAAACAGGTCCGGTGACTATGTACAATGATGTATATTCTACGGCCCAAGTACGTACCAATTCTTCCAATTTCTTCCAGATGCCACGGTTAAAACTAGGCTGTTGGGGACTCATATTGCTGTAATAGAACGATTCTGCCATGGCTGTTTCAGACCAACCCATGTCCGCGGCGGGAGCCAAATGTCCCCTATCGTACCCGCTGTTCAGATAATCCTTGTTGTTGGCTGTTTCTGTTTTTACGGCGGGATCGGCCAAGAACTTATCGGTTCGTTCTACAGCTTTTGACGTTTCTTCTTTTGTGAGCTCATAGGCCACCCAAGAAGATTGTTCATGTTCTTCGTTATATAAAAAGGTATAGCCTACGTGAGAGACCGGAAGATCTTTGCCATTGAGTTTAGGGATTTCCAGTTTTTTTATGGCGACCGCCTTGACGTTATATAACGGGACACTATCCGCATATAACCAAGTTCCGTCTTCGTAAAGCAGGACCTTTTTTCCGCCGTTGGTAGTCGCTTCCGTTTGGCTAAACAACGTACTTACCAGCATGCTTGCGGTGGCAAGTAAAAGTAATTTTTTGGTATTCATCAATAACAATTTTGACAGGGTACGTATCCTAACTTTACGGCATCGCTTACGGTTACTTTACTCATGCCGTGGGTGCACCTGGCAAGGCCGCGGCAAACGTTTGTATGGTATGCATACGCGTTTTCGCTATTGCAGATGATGACAATATTTTCCTGTTTGGCTACAGGCTTGGGTTGTGTATAAGTTTGGCTACTTGCGACTGGGGATGCGTTCGCATTGCCGTACTGTTGGGTACTTAGGTATCTATAAGGCACAAAGCCGTTTCTGGTCCAGAAGGTGATGGATGCCCAATCGTTTGAAACGTTGTTCATCGTGATTTTATCACCCTGTGATAATTCCGATATAGTAGAACTGCTAGCGGAGGGGCCTGATTTTACTTCGAGTATTTCTGAAGTAACATACATGACCGTTTGTGATTGGACAAAAAAACTTGTAAAAAGGAATATTAGCAACAAGGAAAACCTTGTCCATGGAATGAATGGAAGGGGCATGTAGAATAAGGGTAAGCGTATTTATAAACAGTTAAGGTGGGGTAAAGGTAATAGTATGATTTCAATATCCAAAAATAAAATATTTTAAAACATTGAAATTAGGAATATTAGCAGAGGCCGCAGAGGTTTTTTATTGATTCTTTTTTGCTTTCTGCCAGATATTAAAATTATACCGCAGAGAGACGCGGAGGGCGCGGATAGTTTTATTGATTTCTCTCTGTAGTTTTCACCAACAGAATTAGCAAATCGAAGAAACCGAACAGAGTCCGAAACAACAGGGATACCGAGTCTTAGGCTTCGGCAAACGGTGGGCCAGACATTAAAATTTTACCGCAGAGGGGCGCGGAGGTCGCAGATAGTTTTTATTGCTTTCTCTCAGTAGTTTTCACCAACAGAATTTAGCAAATCGAAGAAAACCGGACGGAGTCCGGAACAACAGGGATGCCGAGTCTAAGACTTCGGCAAACGGTGGATGATATATATATCATCCACCGGAACGGAATATTGGTCTATTTGAGGAGGCCTTCCATCAACACTTTCCATTGCGGAATAGACAGGCCGAGTGTTGCCCCGACGGCCACCAGGCCATTCCTCATGTTATCCACCATTTTATCGGTGTGGGTGTTGGGTACTTCGTTACGGCCTTTTTCGCAGGCGGAAACTACGGTACCTTCCCTTTGTACGATGAAGGTGCTGGTGGTTTGTTCCGTATAGAAATGTGCGGGTGCGGTGCCCGAACCGGCTATGGGGTTGGCGGCCGGGCGCACCCTAAATGCAAAGAAATCCAGATCCGACTGCTTATCCTGCTTTTCCTCAAATTGTTCTATACAAACCCAATCATATCCCTGACCGGCTATGGTACCGGGACCGGGAACGTCTATCTTTATATAATCACCTTTTTGGGGGCTTCTGTTGACGGGGTTGCCCGCACTATCGGTGAGTGTAAACTTTGTGGCGGCAGTCCCGCTGTATTTGTGCCAATTGTTGATATCCAACAAGCGTGACTTGGCCTGTATGAATGTATTGACTGCCTTTACCACATCCTTGGTGTCCACGGAGGCTTTTGCCCCGGTTTGGTTGCCGATGTGTTGCGAAGGAACGATAGACTGTTTCATGTGCATACTGTAATTTTCGGTTTTCAAATAATTTAACCATCAACGGGATTTAAATCCCGACGTATCCATCTTTAATTTTGTTTCGATGAATATGACTATCCTAAACCGTTCCAACCACAGCTTGATGGCATAAAAAGTTGGATTTCGCGGCGGATTTTTCTGATTAACAACCTTTTTATTCATAAAAACGGTATAAGCACAAAAACTAATAACCTACTTGAATATTTGATATACAACAAATTGGGAAGCAAACTGTATATTTTTTACACATTTTTTGTCCGTTGATTGAGCGGATAGAAAACAATACGTAACAACAACCATAAATCCGCATACATGCTGGAATAGATGTTATTTCTTACATCTATGTATATTGTTTAGTTGGGGTTTAATGGATTTTGGTTAATTACTGTTTAAAGCGGTATAATTAATACAAGGGTTTTTCCTGTATTTAAAAAAATTAATTCTACACTTTTATAACAGGATTTAAAACCGGTTCCAATTTTATAGGTATCATTCCATCACTCTAGCCTATGCTACTTTTTTCATTCTCTTTCTGTATCGATGATTTGTTTTTTTGACCGATTTAACATCAGGAAAACTATTGACATCTTTTTGTCATCCATGCGAGAAGTGGTTGTTTATTGGCTATTATTTAGCCATTTTTGCCGCAAACTAAGCCTGCCCCTTAACAACGGCAGTTATCGTATTTATGAAACAGTCGATTTCCACTTTGCTGTGGGTCTCTATGTTATTGGTTTGCCTCCATGCCAAGGCCCAATACAATTTGATGCCCGTAGCCCCGCCGCCCAACTTTTCGTTCCACGATCTTTGGCATTTCAACATCCTGCATAGCGATTCGGCGGCTCATGTGCAGTGTTATGTGTCGCTTAGGATTTTTGATGGCTCCGATGTGCTGCAGGTAAAATCGAACAGTAGTACCATTTACATCGGGCCGGGATCCAATTACTACAATCTGGGAAATATTTCGTTGCTGCAGCCCTTTACCACGAGTTATTATGGGGCTTCGTTGCTGCAACAGACGATTTCGTCCGGCGGTATTTTCCCGCCGGGTACCTACCATGTGGCATACACTTTATACGGAAAGTTTGCCGACGGTGATTTTATGCCTTTGGCCGAGGATGCTTCGGAAGTGACGGTGGAGGCCATGTGGCCACCGATGCTGCTTTCTCCCCCGGACGGGGATACGATCGATACGCCCTATCCATTGCTTTCGTGGACGCCTGCCTTCAGCAGTTCGTATATAGGCCAGATTACCTACACGTTAAATCTGGTGGAACTGTTTTCGGGCCAAAATGCTTACCAGGCCATCCTGGCCAATCCGCCGCATTTTTCGCAGAACAATATTCCCATGACGATGCTACCCTACCCTGCGGCTGCCCAGATGCTGGACACGAGCAAAACTTACGCCTGGCAAATACATGCCGATGCGCAGGGTAACGCCATGGGGGCGAGTGAGGTATGGACGTTTACGTATGCCGACCCAAAAACCACGGCCGAAATACCGGACTCGGTGCTGGCATTATATTATGATGTGGAACCGGAATATCCTTCCACGTTCGTCATCACCCCGCAGAAGAAAATCCATTTCAAATTTGAAAATGGCTACCACCGTGACGCCGATACGCTGCTTTCCTTTGCCTTGTACAAGGAAGGCCGCGAAAATCCGATCCTGACGACCTCTACCTGCCATGCCTGTATCGTGGTGACGAAAAATATTTACCACTCCATCGACATGGAAGATTTCCAAGATTTTACGCCAGGTTTTTATCTACTGAAAATATACGACTCCGAAAACCGGGCAAAATACTTACGGATATTATTTAAGGATGAAAACTAGACATATTTCCATTGTCCTTTTGCTTGTTTCCATATGGTCTTGCGGAGGCCTGCGCAAAAACGAGCTGCGTGAATACGTTGAAAACAAAGAGCATGGGCTCGTGCAAGACATTTCGTATCCCCAGGTGAATTACCACCTCGTATTCAGGCCAAACGATTTGGCATACATCTATGAAACACGTGACGGCAAGGCCAGCCAAGATGGGTTGGAATCCTTTCTACATGAGCGGGAAAATACATCCCTGTTTATTTTGGATATAACACTCAGTGACAGCATCAAAGCAAAAATAAACGACTATACAGAAATCAGGGAAACATACCAAAATGCACTGAATGCCGACTATAACCACCTGGCTGATGGTATGGAAACCGTGCCTTGCCTGATTTACCATTGCGAGACGATGGGAAAGGGAAGTTACCGCGTGAACCTCATTTTCGGTAAAGGCATCACAGAGATAAAAAACAACTGGACGATCCGGTTTTACGACCCGGTGACGGGAAACCATCCTGAATTTATTTTCGAAAAAGAAGACTTACTGCATATACCCTCCCTATCTATATGATTATGTATAAGAAAAAAGGTTTTAGCTTACCTATAAAAACCACCGCGTTGGTACTCTGTGTATTGATTTTGACCCAGACCATGGCACCCACGGTGGCTTTCGCCGTCACATCGGGGCCGTCCCAGGCCGAATTCAATGGTTTTACTTCGTCCGACACGAGTGAAATGGTGGATTTGGCTACGGGTGATTTTAAATATGATATTCCGCTGATTACAGTACCCGGAGCGGACGGGGGATATCCTTTGGTGCTATCCTACAATGCGGGCGTGGGTATGCATGACGAGGCGAGCTGGGTGGGTCTTGGCTGGAGTTTAAACCCGGGGGTGATCAACCGGCAGATGCGTGGATTACCGGATGATTTTAACGGAGACTTTAACGACAACGTAAAAAAGACCAACCATATCCGGGATAATATGAACATCGGCCTATCCGTGAGTACGGACTTAATGGCCATTTTACCGGAGGTTTATGGATTTGACTTGGGCATGGTCGGACTGAATATCGGTTTTCCGCTTTCATATACCATGTATTACAATACCTACAAGGGACTTGGCTCCAGGGCGGGCATCGGTATGGGCATTTCTTCGGTAAATGGAGAAATGACAGGCGCCGGTGCCGGTGCATCCATCAATTTAACGGCAGACTCCAACGAAGGGGCCGAAGTACAAGGAAATATATCCGGAGAGGCCGAATTTGGAGAGGCCAATGCCGGTTTTGTGGCCAATGCACGCGATGGCATCACTTCGGTCTCCAAGGGACTTACCTTTAAGTTGCCGGGGGTATTTGGGCCACTATACAAAGCCGGTGGCAACTACGCTACCGCCAGCCACGTACCGGATGTAGGACTATCGATGAAAGGCGGCAGTGCCGCCCTCAGCATTGACATGGAAGCCGGGGCCGCGGGTACACACTTGGATATCCCCATCACCATTGAGGGCAGTTTTGCCTACATGAAGGTAACCAAGCCTGAAATAGACTATAAACCGTACGGATATCTGTATACCCACAAAAGGGCATCATCCAGCAGCGAACAGGCATTGATGGATTATAACCGCGACAATGACGTGCCGATCAACATGAAGTTACCTTCGTTACCGGTGCCCGTGGTCACCAATGATATATACACCATCAAAGGCGTGGGAGGCGGAGGTGTTTTCCGTCCTTTCCGTAACGATGCGGGCATATATTACCAACCGGACGTATATAACAAAAACGGCGGCGCCAGCGTAGGACTCGAAGTGGCTGCGGGGTTCGGTTTTAAGGTAGCTGCGGATATCAGCGGTTTCTTCTCATCGGCCTATTCGGGGAATTGGCGTACCGATTTTAGCGCCCTGGCGACCAAATTTCCATCGGTGGGTAACGTACCATTGGCCAATGAGGAAGTATCTTCCGTAGAACCTTTTTATTTTAAGATGCTGGGCGAGAGGACACCGCTGCAGAACAGGGAGCTGTATACAAGTTTTGATGGCGTGGAACCGGCCCATATAGGCATTAACTATACGGATGCCGCCCAAGAGGAGATAGATCCGGCGAGCATGCCGGAGTATGACGGCGAATATCCCTTTTCGGGGATGCAAAAATTTAAGACGGGGATAGCCAACCAGATGAACGACAAACCCATCCCACTCTTCGCTAAAACGGGAGGGCGTGAAAAAAGGACCACGTTGATAGAATATAGGACCGCACAGGAAATCCGGACGGGGGGCACGGAATTCTTTAGCCCGGCAAATGAAGCCACAGCCGCCATACACCCGTTAGCGGTAAATCCCACCTATACATTACTGAAATTCGATTTTAACGCGAACCACATCCAACCCAACCACATATCGGAGTTCTCGATATTGCAAACGGACGGCTCCAGGACACATTATGGTATCCCCATCTATAACATGAGCCATAAGGAAGTGACGTTTTCATCGGTAGATGCGGGAAACCCGGGAGCCGGAAACGATAAAACCTCGGGGGCCATCGGTTCCTATAGCTCATCCAACATTTCGGCACTCAGCACCGCCACCCGCGACCAGTTTGTGTCCATCAACGAAATAAGTCCTTATGCCCACGCCTATTTATTGACGAACATCCTATCGGACGATTATGTGGACATTGGCAACGATGGCCCCACGGCCGACGATTACGGTTCATATACCAAATTTAACTACCACAAACTGGAGTCACAATTCAAATGGCGGATCCCCTATACGCAGGAAGAGAATTCTGCGATCAACGCCAAAGGGTTCCTAAGCGTGGGGTATGACAACAAGAGTACCTATACGTACGGAACGAAGGAAATGTGGTATCTGCATACGATAGAAACCAAAACACACATCGCCTTTTTTGTACTTTCCGACCGTAAGGATGGATACCAGCCGGCGGGTGAACACGGAGGCCGTACCAGCAACGAAAATGATAAAAAACTCCAAAAACTGGATCGGATTATCCTCTTTTCCAAAAAAGAGTTGGCCAACGGCAACCCCACCCCCAAGGCACTGCAAACCGTCGTTTTCCAATATTCGTATGACTTATGCCCCAACGTGCCTTCCAACAAGGGGGTACCTTCGGGTTCCGGCTCGCACCCCACGAATGGTGGAGATGCCAACGCCAACAAGGGAAAACTTACGCTGAAGAAAGTAACCATATACAATGAAGCCAGCACAAAAGGGGAACTTTCTCCGTATATATTCGACTATGGCATATCCGAGGAAGAAAATCCGGCGTATGCGTATGGAAATACCGACCGATGGGGAACTTACCGCCCGGATAACGAAAGCGTATCCGGACTTGCATCACTCAAGAACGATTACAATCCCTATACCGTACAAAACCCCGACCATAAGACCGAACTGGATTTACAGGCGGGAGCCTGGAACCTAAAGAATATCTATACGCCTTCCGGCAGCAGCATTAACATACAATATGAGTGCGACGACTATGCCTACGTGCAGGATAAACCTGCCCAGCAAATGATGCAGATTATAGGTACAGGAAAAGTCGATGGCGGAGACGACGTGTTTTTCTCCGACCAGGACAAAGCCCCCATCAGAAAAAATTACCGACGCCTATACTTTAAACCGGAGACCCCGATTACCGGAACCGAAGGAGAGATTCAGGCGGCGATTGCCCAATACGTAAACAACCTGCCCGAAGGAAAAGTATATTTTAAGGTAAACGAAAGATTACAAATCCCCAAGGCGGTTTCGGTATCGGCGGGCTTTGTGTCCGACTATGTGACCGGGTACACGCAGGTAGAAAGCTACGGCTATATTACACGGGGTACGGAAGTGGTACCTTATATCGTGATACCGGAAGTGGACCAAAAAGCAAAAAACCCGCTGAGGATAGCCGGCTTGCAATACCTGCGGTATAAGCGTGCCGACTTATCGAAGACAGCCCCCGGCGGCATGCAAAACGTGGCGGATGCCGTGTTGGGTTCGTTACCCATGTTCTTCAGTGCGCTGGAGATGATTTTTGGATATTATACCTGGTCTATGATGAAGGGCAATTGCGAATACATCACCAACGACAAGCCGTCCTTTCTCCGCCTGAATTCTCCCGACGGGATAAAATACGGGGGTGGGCACCGCGTAAAGAAGATTACCGTGAAGGACGGATGGAATACCTTGAGCGGGGAAACCGAAGCCCTGGGCTCCTACGAGCAAAATTTTGTATATAAGAAGGAACGGAAACAAACTTCCATCAGCTCCGGGGTAGCTGCTTACGAGCCCATATTCGGCGGGGATGAAAATGCCATGAAATATCCGCACTTCTATGATCCGGATAATAAATTCATCCATAACGACCCCGCATTTTTTATCGAAGACCCATTGCCGGAATCCTATTACCCGGCCCCACAGGTGGCCTATTCGAGGGTATTGGTATATACATCCGCCACCGAGAGTGTGAAGGAATCGGGCTCGGGCATATCCGTGAACGAATTTTATACGGCGAGGGACTATCCTACCATCAGCCGCTCGTCCAAACCCACCAAGACGGATGACGACCAAACCACGTTTATTCCGTTTATAGCCGGCATCCAATTCCGCAACCTGGGTTATTCCCAAGGCTTTTCGGTAGAAGTAAACGATATGCACGGAAAGCCAAAGGCAAACTATACCTATGCTTCCGAAAACTGGGACAGCGGGAAAAAGGATGTGGCCGATAAAAGCAGATACCTCACCTACAAAAAATATTTTTATAACCAGACACAGCCCCAAGGCCTCTCGGTGCCCAACCCACAAACTTGGGCGGAAGATTACCCTATGTTGGCCGGGGATGCACCCGGCACCGAATCGGGTGCCATGGGACTTGAGTTTGAACTGTTCAGCGAGCTGCGCGAGAACTCCAATTTCAGTTTTTCGGGTGGGATGCAGCTCAACGGCGGGGTGGATCCTTTGCCGTTTGCGATCTTCATTTCGGGGATGCCGTATTTTGACTATACCGAAACCGGCTGCCGCACGGTAACCACCAACAAAATCATTTACCGCACGGGGGTACTCACCGAAGTAATCTCTTACAACGAAGGAAACGTGGAACGTACCCGGCATATCGCGTTCGATAAGGAGACGGGCGATCCGGTGCTGACCATCACCACTTCCGATTTTGATGACCAAACCACGGATGCCTACGAAAAACCTACCTACTCCTACGACATGCCCGCCCACTGGTATACACCCGGCATGGGCGGCGCCTATACGAACTACCGCGTGGAAGCCAAGTTAAAGATTATAGGCTCTACCGTTAGTTGTGACGACCCGTCCCTGTATTTTGAAGCGGGAGATGAAATATATTGTGCAAACTGTCCGGCGGGATATAAGAAGTTATGGATAAACGGCACGGGAAGTAATTATTTCCAGGTCATAGACAAGGCAGGTAATCTTCCTAACCTGAGCAATGACATGTACCAACTTACGGTGCTGCGCTCCGCAAAACGGAACCTACAATCGGCCACGGCGGGTAACATTGTTTCTACCGCACTGCCGAACAGTGCCGGCTATAATGTATTTCTTGATTTTTACAACCAAACGGCCATCGCCAGCGCTTCCATGCCCATCAACTGGTCCAGCTATCCTTTCTCGTTGACCAGTTGCGTGGATCCGGAGGAGATATACACCGGTACGCTTAAGGCGGAAGGCAACCACATTACATTTGGCGTGTGCGGAAAGACTTCCATATTCATAGGGCATGCATTCAACCCACAAAACATCCGCCTGTCTCCCGGACCTATTGCCCACACCGTATCGGTATTGGATGTAGTGACGGGCGTTAGGGAAGTTCGTCCGATCACCATGGATTTGGGGGGGGATTGTAGCATTAATTGTTTAGATGGCGTACTCAATGCCTCGGCGGTAGAATACCAAAGCTATTATGATTACGACCTGGCGGATTTACCCGCCCCCGCATTGAATGATTACGCCTCGGGCAAGTTGGGGATTTACCGGCCGGTGCGTTCCAATGCCTATTTCGCCAACCGGAAACAGGGCAGTTCCACGGCCACGTACCCGATGTACCAAACCTATACGGGAGAGGACGGAACATTCAATAGTTTCGTGAAATTCAATTTTTCCCAGGCCAATACCAACAATGCCCAGAAAAAATCCGGGTGGCGCTGGGCCAACCAAGTACCGTACAGGGGATACACCCGAGACGGCAAGCTGCTGCAAAGCATGAACCCGCTGGGGATACAGACCTCCAACCTATACGGTTACGAACGCAATTTGGTAACGGCTACGGCCGTGAACGCGTCCCATAGGGAAATTGCGTTTGACGGATTTGAGGAACATCCATTGGGGACATATGCAGCCACCAATGCCACCGGCCGTTTATTTATGGCCCCCATCGGGAGCCCGGGTCTCATCACAAACGAAAAAAGCCATTCGGGCCAGTATTCATACAAAACACAACCTTTAAGCGGGGTACTCTTTCCCGGGTTTAGGCTGACCATACCCACGGTGAATGAAATCAGCTATACTAATACCTCGAGCCAACTTCAGGTGGTTGCCGGTAAAAAATATGTAATCAGCCTCTGGTTTTATGCCATATACATGAGCCAACAAAATTCGGCATTTATTACATGCGACGGTGTGCTTACACAAGTAGACCTGTCCAAGCCCCATATTGACGGATGGAGAAAGATTGAGGCCACCTTTACGGCATCCTCCCCCGGCAATACCATATTGGATGTTTTCGGAACCGATTTATATATAGACGATGTCCGCATCCATCCCTTCAACTCCGAGATGAAAACCATGGTGTACGACCCGGTGAAGTATGTTCCGGTGGCGGAACTGGACGGGCGCAACTATGCCACCTTTTTTGTGTATGACGAGGAAGGGCGGTTGGTGATCACCAAGAAGGAGACCGAAACGGGGATCCATACCATCAACCACTCACGCAGTAACCTGAAACGCTAACCGTACAATGAAAAAAGTATTCCATATCCACCTCTGGTTCCTGCTATGCCTGGGTATGCCCTGTGGGGCACAGGCACAAACCCTGGCCCAAGATTTGACCAAGGTAAAGAATAGTTTTACGGGACCCGACCCCATCCAGGCGACGATTGACGTCAGGTATTTCAAACATGAAAAAGATGTTTCTGCGGCCATCATCAAAAAGGGTGTGCTGAAACGCTGGGGAAACGACCGTTACTATTCCGTGATGGACGGTAAGGAGTACCTCATCAACAAAAAATATACGCTGTTTGTGGACAAGTCGAAAAAGGTGATGGTACTCAAAAACACCGACCCATCGCCCCAACGCCGGGCACAGGAACTTTCGGTACCCGAGATGGATAAAAGCCAGGAGGCCAAATACCATATCACGAAAACGGTTTCGGGCGGGACGACTATCTATAACGTGGTAGAAAAAACGAACCCGCTGAACCGTTTTAAGATGGAACTGGACCAAGGCGCATCGCGCCTGCGGAAAATCATCTATTATGGCGGCAACTCGTATGCAAGAACGGAAATCAGCTATACTTATGCCTCATCCGTAGTATTTTCCGGCAACGAATTTTCGGAAGGGAAATACCTCACCAAGACGTCCAAAGGATTCACCCCGACCACCGCATATGCCGGTTATGAAATAAACAACCAGACCCGATGAACACATCCATGAAACATATACCCGCATGGAATAGGTTATTTACATTCCTCATTCTGATAGCCGCCGTAGTGGGCAAAAGCGCCTATGCGCAAACATCCTTCAACGATTACCGGACCGGGGCGGCCATCAATGCCTGTACCCTTAACGTAGTGGATCCCGCACGGATTGCAGGTCCACCGACCGGGCACGTGTATACCAACGACAACCCGGTGGTGGATGTATTGTTTGAATTCAAAGACGATAAGCAGAACTTTTTCCCCAATAACTGGTCTGTCTCCGTGCACTATATCGTGGACCTGTATACCACGGCCACCTCGTTTACCAGCACCACACTGCAAACCCTTACCATCAACTACGACAAGAATAAGCCGTTCAGGGATATCGCCATCAAATCGTACCCGGGATATAAAAAGGCACAGCTGAGGGTAGCCACGGTGGTGTATACGCTCTATTCCAACACCGGGGTACCCACCAGCACGTATGCCATACCGGCCAATACCTCTTTGCTCAATTGGGAAGACGTGATACTAACGCTCCGTTATACGCCCGACTACGTGTATAGTAAGGCCACAAGCGCCAACCCGGACAAAACACCCAAACACAAGGGTTGGCCCGTCACCACTTTTTGTACCGCGGACAGTAACCTCTCGGGTAAAAACCAAATGCTTATTTCATGGAACCCGCAGATGGAGGCCCAATCCTACGATCTGGAATGGGTATTTGTGGATATCCCTGCGGCGAGTTTTGACAATTCGGTGACGATAGACTGGCGTAATGCCGTAAGGATCAATATAACCAACCCCTCCTATTCCATTCCGTTGGCCTATCCACGGGGTAAAATCGTGTATCGCTACAGAACCATCAGCAAAGAATGGAGCGGCACCAATTTTTACTATTACCATACGGGCGACTGGAGCCAATCCAACGGACAATACCTACAAAACATATCCAGCGGCAATGTTTCCTACTTTAACTACTGCGGATTGGAACCCGGCAAAAACTGGAGCTATGCTTCCTCGTATTTCGAAGAGGGCAAACGCGCCGAACAACTGACCTTTGTGGATGCGATGGGCCGGGACCGGCGCACCATTACGCATAATTACCAGGACAACAAGGCCATCATCAGCAAGACGTATTATGACAAACAGGGCCGTGCGGCCATAGAGGCGCTGCCCGTGCCCGTGGCAGAAAAAGGCAACGTATTCTATGCCGATTACAACGACGATTTTGACCATGCCGACTTTGACACGCCCACCGCGCTGAACAACTCGCCCGGGACGAGCACCACGCAGCCCGCGTCGGTATATTATTCATCCAGCAACCCTTTCCTGTCGGGAAATCCGCAAGCGTTGGCCTATACGCCCGATGCCGAGAAGTATCCTTTCGTGCAGACGAAATTTAAGGCGGACGGTTCCGGGCGTCCGGGAGCCATATCCCAACCCGGGCCGAACAACCGGATCGGCAGTGGACACGAGACCCTTTTTTCGTACGGTACGGTGGACGGGCAGCAATTGCTGGACCGCCTGTTCGGAAACGAAGTGGGTTTTTCCGAACACTACAAAAGAAACATGACCTCGGATCCCAACGGGGTTACCTCCATATCGTACGTGGACGGCAGCGGACGCGTGATCGCTACGGCGCTGGCGGGTTCGGCATCCATGCAGAACCTTACCGATGTGCCGCACAGTACCGGCAACATCAGCATCAACCTGCTGGATAACATGACCATCGGCGAGGATGGTTCGGTAACGAACCTCAAAGAAATCATCGTACCCGTTTCTGCCTTATACACTTTTAGCTACAGCCTGCAAGGCGCTTCGTATGCCTTGGGTTGCCTGGGATCGCGTGCCTGCAAGTACGACCTCACCTGCTCCATCACGAACGAGGCGGGCTTTCCGGTTTCCATTACATACAACGGCAGCAGTTTAGCGTCGCTCACGCTGACGGGAATCACCAACCAAAGCCCCACCCTCAATTTTACGGCCACGTTGCCGCCGGGCAAGTATACCATCAAAAAAAATATCCGCCTCAACAGCACCACGGAATCGTATGTGGGCGAACTGGAAACCTTGGTGAGGAATAGCGGCCCGGGGCCGACAAACCCCTGTATACCGCAAACCCTGCCCACGGAAAACGGCTGCTATAGCTGTGCCGAAAAATGTGAACTCATCTACAAATACCAAATGACCCAGCAGGGCGTCACCGGTACGGTTTGGATAGGCGCCGGTAATACCTTGTACACCCACAGCGCGGCACTGGCCGCCCTGTTTCCCGGCGACCTGACGCTGGATCTGGCGGGTACCTATACCGGCCCCATCGACTCGTTGGTTGCGGCATGCCAAGCCCGGTGCGAAAACAGCGTACCGCAGGTAAACGTGGGCGAATGCGACATCATGCGGCAGGTCATGATGATGGACGTGAGTCCCGGCGGGCAATATTTCGACAACCATCCCGCCACGCTCGGCATTCCCGGTGCCTCACAAGCAACCAAAGACCAATGGCTCAATATGTTTGTACCCGTATTGGTAAAAAATGGGCTGTTCCCTGCGGGCGTCAGTACCTGGGAGGCCCTCCGGGGCGTATGGACCGAGGACATGGCCGGTAGCCTGTTGCCTTACCATCCCGAGTATTGCCAGTACAACTATTTCTGTAACGTATCCGATAACCGCATGGACAGTTGTTGCAAAAAGGAGGTACTCGCGAATGCATATACCACCTCCGCCGATTTTAACTCGGCATCGCATGTGCAGCATACCGACGCATTCGGGCAGGACAACGGCTTCTTTGATCCGCTTGCCCTAGCCGATCTTTACACCGACATTCCGGCAGCGTATGCCAACCACGACTGTACGGTGAAGGATCCCTATTTCTGTAACAATCCCGCGGCATACGATACCATGTCCCATTACCTGCGCCATTATATCCCCAACCCTTGGTCGCCGGGAAACTATTTTTCCATCTGGGACGTACTGGAAGATGATGGTTCTACCCATACTGCCTCCACGCCCGAAGAAGCCTCGTTGATCGCTTTCCTGGGGCAGACACACCAACAGTTTGACAGCGGCACCATCACCAAATACCAATTTTTCCGTGGATATTATCAAGGCCGCAAAAAACAGCTGATCCAGAAAGCCTTCCCGGCATGGGCGGCCGCCAACTGCAACAGTTGCAACAATTTTACGGCCAGCGCCTGCGGTACCTGTGTAAGTAACCACAGTACCGATGCCTCCGGATGCCGCGCATGTTGGCTTTCGGCCTTTGACGCCCACCAGGATGGCGTGGTGGATGCCGGGCATTCCGCCACGGCCTGTCCAACCGCCACCACGGTAACGGGCACTTTGTCCCTGAAAGATTTCAATATCCGCTACCCGTACATATCGGCCCTGAATGCCGAAAATTCTTCCCCGGAAGATTTGAGTTCCATCAAATGCAGCGGCTATGCCAATAACTGGATTGCCCAACTGGGCGACCTTTGGCTGGGTTGCGAGATGGACAGCGGCATTACGCAGACCATGCGTACCTACCTGTACGACGCATTTTATGCCTATTGCATGGGGGCTTACGCCAACGTGACGGTATTGCAGGGCGAGACACCCGACTTCAATGCCCCGGCCGCCCAAAACGACCTCAACGCCATCATCGGCGATTTCAAGGATGAATTCGGGGTAAACATCTGTCCGCCCGTGCACGTACCCGCGGGGGGCAGCGACAAACTCCCCTGCCAATGTGCCAACCTGGGCGAGATGATCCAGGCGGCGGAAGCCTTGTATCCTTCGTTCCAAAACCCTTTCCATTACGGACAGTACGGACAATCCGTAGGCAGTGTGGTAGACCTAAACGCCGCCGCCACCTACCTCAGTCATTTCCTCACCGAGGCGGGCGATGACTCCGTGACCATTACCCCGGGCGTACTGAAAACGTGGATTATCCAATGCGCCCAAAGGGGTGTAAATACCATAGACGGGATACCCGAAGAACTGGACTGCACGGTATCGGGCGGAGGACCGATTACCTGCGAAAACCTCAACAACCCCATCCTGGAAATGATGGTACAGGCCCAGTTCGAGACCGCATTGGACAAATTGTTGGCCGAATACCGCACGGGGCTGCTCTCCACCTGCCTGACCGGACTATACCAACGCGAGACCTTTACGGTAACCTACTCGCTGGACGAATTCCAATACACGCTGTATTACTACGACCGTGCCGGCAACCTGATTAAAACCGTACCGCCGGCGGGCGTACAAATACTGGCACTAAAGGGCATAACCGATGCCGGAACCTATCGCGATGCAAACTTTGCCTCTCCCACCTACGCCACCGATGCCGGCTTTAAACGCCCGGACCACCGCCTGGTGACCAACTACAAATACAACAGCCTAGAACAACTGGTGGAGCAGACCACGCCCGATGCGGGCACCACCAAATTCTGGTATGACGCCTACGGGCGTCTGGTGATATCGCAAAACGCACGGCAGATAGGCATCAACCGGTACAGCTATACCCGCTACGACCGTTTCGGGCGCATATACGAAACCGGGCAAACGCGCTACCTGGGCAGCCTGAGCCAAAAGAATACCGCCGATACCGCCTGGATCAGCAACTTTTACACCATTACGGCCAGCAACCGCACGCAGGTAACCTATACCCGCTACGACGTGGCCCATACCGGCATCAACCTGCCCGCACAGCAGAACCTGCGCAACCGCGTGGCCTCCTCGTACTATTTTGAGGAAGAGCCCGTGGCCGCCCTCACCAATTACCTGCATGCCACGCATTACAGCTACGACCAACACGGCAACGTGACCAAGAGCATCCAGGATTTTCCGTTCCTGAACCAGTTCGGGATGCGCTTTAGCGAAACCGAATACGAGTATCACCTGATTGACGGCAACGTGAAGAAGGTAAGCTACCGCAAGGGACAGAACGACCAGTTTTACCACCGCTACCGGTACGATGCGGACCAGCGCCTGATTACCGTGGAAACCAGCCGCGACGGCAAGATCTGGGATACCGACGCCAAATACTTTTACCAGCCGCACGGCCCGCTGTACCGGGTGGAAACCGGCGACAAAAACATACAGGGCACCGACTATGCCCAAACCATACACGGCTGGCATAAAGGCGTAAACGGCCAACGGGTGGACCCGAACGTGGACATGGGTAAGGACGGCAGCCACGTACTGGCTACCGGCAACGGCACCCACCACCTGTTTGCCCGTGACGCCTTCGGGTATACCCTCTCCTACTTCAACGGCGATTATAAACGCATCGGGGGGACGGCACAAGCCTTTGAGGCCGACCTGTTTGCCGGACCCATCGGCACCTCCATCCCGGGCTTGGGTACCACCCAAAACCCACGCGGACAATACAACGGCAACATAGCCGCCATGGTAACCGCCCTGCGTAACCCTTCCGAGGCGCCGATAGAAGAACTGGGGCAGGTATTCCGGTACGACCAACTGTACCGGTTGGTCTCTTCGCGCAGTTTTGTGCGGAACCAAGCCGCCGCCTTTACCTGGGCCGGCATCAGCGCCACGAACAACCGCTGGGCCACCAACTATACCTACGATGCCAACGGCAACATCAGGACACTGCAACGGTACAACGAAGCCACCACCGCGGTACTGATGGATAACCTGACCTACGGGTATGACGAAACCTCGGGCAGGCTGAACAGCAACCGCCTATTCAACGTAAACGACCCCGGCACTTCCGCCAGCAGTACCCTGGTGGAAGATTACCGGGTGAACAACCCGGGCTTTAACGCAGCCACCGCCCAAAGCTCCGGGCATTTTACATACGATGCCACGGGCAACCTGACCAAGGACATAGGCGAAACCGACAGCCTGGAAATAGAATGGAACCTATACGGCAAGGTAAAAAAGGTGACCCGGAAAAAGCCCGGCAGCACCAAGACGGACTTGGAATTTTACTACGATGCCGCCGGACGGCGCGTGATGAAGATAGCCAAGCCGCATAGTTCGCCTGGGATACAGAGCACCTGGAAATACACCATATTCAGCTATGATGCCGGCGGACAGCTGATGGCCGAGTACGACATCGCCTACAACGACGACGGGTACTATACCCTGAACAACAACGGGCATTACCTGTACGGGGCATCCAAACTGGGGCGTACCCGGCGCAGGGTACCCATTAGGGCGGCCGTGTCGTATACATCCATCTATGGCTGTACCTCTTGCGTGACGGGTACCGTACTGGCACCCGGAACCTCGCCCGCCGGCGATACCACCGCGCGCCATCTGGGGCTGAAGCAGTACGAGTTCGGCAACCACCTGGGCAACGTGCTGGTGACCGTGGGCGACCGCCGGCTACCCGTGGACGACGGCACCTATACCTACACCGGCGGCACGCTCACCAAGGTAAACGCCACCTCCGACGGCAAATTGGATTACTACCTGCCCGACGTGCTGAGCACCAACGACTACTACCCGGGCGGCATGGCCATGCCCGGCAGGAGTTTTGACGGCGTGGCCTGCACCACCACCACGACCACGACCCCGGTGGCGGTGCACAACGTAAGCTTTACCACGGCCGGGGCCAACGGCTACACCGTATTCCCCGCGGCCTCGGCCACGCTTTCCAATGCAGGCGGCCTGGCGGGCAGTCTCAGCGTGGCAAAGGTGTCTTCCGTCACCGGGGCGTGGGGAACCCGTACGCCGGCACTCGCGCTCACCGCCGGGTTTACCTATACGCTCTCCTACTCCGTGGTGCTGGGCTCCTGCCCGCCGGACAGGGGCACGAGGGGGTTCAGGCTCATCAATTCTGCGGGGGCAGTCGTGGACACCTACGTAGACCTGGGCGCTTCCGTATCGGTGTCCTTCTCGGTGCCCGCCTCGGGCACCTACACCATCGAGTTCTTCCGCCTCACCGTGGGCACGGGAGCCTGTTCCTTCGCCATAGACAACGTATCCCTCTCCTACGCCACATACAGCACCGGCACCGTATGCAACCCGAACCCGGCGGATTCGTATGCCTGGGGACACAACGGACAGCTGAAGGACAACGAGGTATACGGCAACGCCAATACATACTCCGCGGAATACTGGGAGTATGACGCCAGGCTGATACGAAGATGGAATACGGATCCCATCGAATATGAGTGGCAGTCGCCCTATGCGTGTTTCAACAATAATCCGGTCTATTATGCCGATCCGGCGGGACTGGAGGCCACCAACGGGGACGGGGACGGAAAACCGAAAAAAGGGAAAGGCGGCGGGGGCCGCCACGGACGCAAAAAGAATTCCAACGGGACCATACCGGTGGAGGAAGGTGATGCCAAGGGCGAAAATGGTGAGCCCGCCCC
>Ga0247814_10000780_pt1 | contig 22246 bp, 18 predicted proteins | sample UWRJL179409R1_FD_179947 | JGI IMG/M metagenome (GOLD analysis project Ga0247814, IMG submission 179947) | Plant litter microbial communities from Arlington Agricultural Research Station in Wisconsin, United States - UWRJ-L179-409R-1 | ecosystem: Environmental > Terrestrial > Plant litter >... | reverse complement strand
TAAGGAACGTATCGGCCAGTTCGCGTATGGCTACCGGCATTGTTGCCGAGAATAAAAGCGTTTGCCTGTTATCGGGCGTAAGTTTTATGATCTTTTTTACGTCATTAATAAAGCCCATATCCAGCATTTGGTCGGCTTCATCAAGTACTAAGGTGTGCAGGTGGTCAAATTTTATAAACCCCTGTTTGTGCAGGTCTAACAAGCGGCCCGGTGTGGCAATAAGTATGTCTACACCTTTGCGCAGCTGGTCTGTTTGCGATACCTGGTTAACACCGCCAAAAATAGTAAGCTGCCTAATGTTAGTGTACTTACCATACGTATCAAAGCTTTCGCCTATTTGCAGGGCAAGTTCACGCGTTGGCGTAACAATAAGGGCACGTATATATTTAACCTTCGTGGCCGATCCTACAATGCGGTGCAGGTTATGCAGTATGGGCACCGCAAAAGCTGCTGTTTTACCGGTACCGGTTTGTGCACAGCCCACAAGGTCTGTACCTTCCATAATAACCGGTATGGCCTGTTCCTGTATGGGTGTAGGGTTTTCATACCCCTCTTCTGTTAAGGCCTGTTGTATATTTCTTATTAAATTAAGTTCGTCAAATTTCATGTAAAATGTATTAAGTACTAAGTATTAGGTACTAAGATGGCTGCAAAGATAGGCATTTTAAATGGGATGCCGCCCCTTTACAGCCTGTATAAGCAATAACCGCGCCTAAAAGGGCGGCATATTGCAGATAATGAGGCGTTATAATGATAACGGTATGATTGCTGAAAAATTACAAATCTTTAGCTTTCATAAAATCGGTTACCAGGTAGGCTATAAGTTTTCCTGTAAGGTGGTTGTTATGTTCATGGTCCAGGGTGGGGGCGCCTTCGCAAATATGCAGGTAGGTTACGTTTTTGCATCCGCCAAAGTAATGTATAAACTGGCGCGCACGCTCTATGCTAAAGCCGGTATTGGTTATATTGCTGCTGGCAACATTGGGCAGCGCATCCAAGTCTATTTCCAGCCCAAAGGGATCATCGCCTATAAAGCCTACTGCCAGTGCCATTTCTTCGCTAAAATGTTTTTCTTTACGTATCGCTATCTGTTCATAGGTATTAAAACGAATCCTTTCGGCGTGTTTTTTAATATTTTCCATTACGCCTTTAGAGGCATAATTTTCGTGCAGGCCAAAAATAAAATAGTTTTTAAGAAAGCCCTCTTCAAAGGCATAACTAAAGCCGTTGCCGCCATGACGGCCTTCCAGCATCCTGAAATCAGCATGCGCATCATAGTTAATGGCATTTATAGGCTTACCCTTTGCTAACGATGCACCCTTAATATTGCCATAAGCATTATTATGGCCGCCGCCAATAATTATAGGGATCTTGCCTGTTTTAACTATTTGCCCAATAATATAGGATACGTCTTTATCTACCTTTTCTACCAGTGCCGAGAGCTCTTTTCGGCCTTCTTTAGTGGTGGGGTCTATGTCCTGTGCCTGTTTTTGCAGGTCTATTATATCTATCTGGCCCAAAATAAGCAGCCTGCCGCCTTTACAAAACTTATTATGCTGCAGGTTTGCAATACTCTTTAAGGCGCTTTCCCAGGCAGATGCAGCACCTTGGCGGCCGTAGTTAGCACGTATGCCAATGTCTTCCGGGATGCCAATAAGTACAAATTCGGCATCACATTCTTTAATGTGTTCAAATACAGGTTCATTGGCCGGAACGGTTTGTATCCGCTCGCCAAATTTTATCTCGCCACTACGGTATGCGGTGTATTTTACTAAGTCGGCTTCGGTAAACCTTATTATATTTTCCATAGTTTCTTTCTTGCGGTCAAAAATACTATTTTTCTTTAATTTTTCGTTAAAAAGGAAAAATCGTATTAAAATATCTATAAATTTGAGAAAAAATTATTCAACATGGAACAACAGAAAAGCAATTCGAGTTTAAAGGCAATCATAGTAGTATTAGCCATATTACTTGTAGGCAGCCTTGCCTACATGTATAAAATGAGTACCGACGGTGAGAAAAAAGAGCAATCATACGTATCTGAAAAAGACAAGCTTGTGAAAGACCTTGAGGCTGCAAAGGAGAGTTACGATGCTGCCATTGCAGAGAACACAGGCCTGAAGGGCGACCTTGAAGCAGAGCGTGCAAAAATTGTTGAACTGTTAGAAAAAGTTAAGAAAGCAGAAGGCAGTACGGCATCTTTAGCACATTATAAGGAAGATTACAGAAAGCTTAAGCGTGAGCACGATTCGCTACTTGCAGAAGTTAAAAAGTTAAAAGAAGAGAACGGAACGCTAACTACACAGCGTGACAGCAGCAGGACTGCACTAGATGAGTCTAAAAAATATATAGACACCCTTGCCGTTAAAAACGATAACCTAAGCAAAACGGTAGAGAAAGCACAAAAGCTTACCCTTGTTAACCTTAAAGCTCAGTCTTTTAAAGAAAGAAGTTCTGGTAAACTGGTTGAAACCGAAAAAGCAAGACGTGTAGACGTTATTAAAATTAGCTTTACTATTGCGGCTAATGAGGTTGCACAGGCAGGAGACAAACAGTACCATGTACAGGTTATAGACCCTAAGAACAATGTAATAGGCGATAAGAAAACTGAGGCTTATGGCGACCAGTCGCTTACTTACAGCTTTGTAACCAATGCTACCTACCAAAACAAAACTATGGATATAAGCCAAACCGTGAAAGGCGAAGATTTTGCCAAAGGTTTATATACTGTAAATGTTTTTGATAAAGGTGTACTTGTAGGAACAAACACATTTAGTTTAAAATAAGAAACATTTAGTTTCACAATACAAAGGAGCCCCGAAAGAGGCTCCTTTTATTGCTTTTAAGCCACAAATCCCTGCCGGGAAATGCAGGTAATCAATATCGCGCAGCGATTATATTTTAGTACTAAGTAAACGCAAATGGATTTAATTTCCCGTAGGGAATCAATTATTTTCGTATTCTGAATTGGGGCTAACTAAACTTTTTTACCTTCAATAATAACAGTATCTATAACATTACTGCCAAAAGCGTAGGGAAGCTGGTAATAGGATGTAAGTGGTTTTGTAATTATAAGGTTAGCTCTTTTACCCATAGTAATACTGCCGTGTGTACTGCTAAGGCCCATAGCATAAGCCCCGTTTAGGGTTGCAGCATTAATGGCTTCTTCGGGAGTCATTTTCATTTTAATGCAGGCGGTGGCAACCACAAGGTTCATGTTGCCGCTGGGTGTTGTGCCGGGATTAAAATCGGTTGCTAAGGCCAGTGGCAGGCCGGCATTAAGCATTTTGCGCGCAGGGGTGTAAGGTATGCTTATAAAGAACGAGCAGGTAGGCAGGGCTACCGGCATGGCGGTGCTGTTTTTTAAAGCTTCAATATCTTCATCGGTTACAATTTCAAGATGGTCTACGCTCAGGGCATTATGCTTTACACAGGCTGCAATGCCATTAATTGCTGTAAACTGGTTAACGTGTATCTTGGCCTCCAGGCCGTAGTGTTTTCCTGCTTCCATAATGCGCTCGGTTTCTTCTACAGAGAAATATCCTGTTTCGCAAAAAGCATCAATATAATCGGCTAAACCTTCTTTAGCAATTGCCGGAAGCATTTCATTTACTATCAGGTCAATATAACCGGAATGGTTCTCTTTAAATTCAGTCGGGAAAGCGTGTGCCCCTAAAAAAGTAGCTTTAACAGCAATAGGGTATTCCTGCTTTAACCGCTTTATAACCCGAAGCATTTTAAGCTCACCCTCAACGGTTAACCCGTACCCGGATTTAATTTCAACCGCGCCCGTGCCCAGATGCATAACTTCTTCTAAACGTATCTTAGACTCCTCGTAAAGATCTTCTCCGGTACTTTCATTTACCCTCTTAGCCGAGTTCAGGATGCCGCCGCCACGGTTGGCAATTTCTTCATAGCTCAATCCGTTAATGCGGTCTACAAATTCCTGTTCGCGGTTGCCGGCATATACAATATGGGTATGGCTGTCGCACCAGGCGGGCAATACGGTTTTTCCCGTAGCATCTATAACCTCAGCATCAGTTATGTCAGGGCAGGTATCCATTGTACCAAAATCGGCAATCAGGTTGGCTTCTGTAAGCAGCCAGGCATTTTTTATAGAGGGTAAGTGCGCCATTTCGCTGCCGCTTACTTTAGTAATACCGCATTCGCGTATTTGCAGTAGTTCTTTAATATTTTTTATAAGGATAGCCATGATTTAAACTTTTGGTAAAAATAAGAATGCAATTTATAAAAACCTTACATTTAGGGTATACAAATTAGCATTTAGTGAAAAGAATAGAATACCGTAAAGTGCGCAAGGTGCAGCCCAACTACTTTGAATATACCGGAGAATACAAGACCGAGCCTGTACAAATGCAGCTTTTTGTTTTTAACGAAGAGGGGTATGAAGAGTATACAAAAAATGTAGGGCTGGAAAGGGTTATAAAAGAGTGCACAGATGAAAAGCAGGCTGAAGATGTTAAGTGGCTTAACGTGCACGGCCTGCACGATGTAGAGCTTATAAAACAAATAGGCGACCTTTTTAAGGTAGAAAGCTTTGTAGTGGGCGATATTTTAAATACTTCGCGCCGCACACGTATAGAAGAACTGGGCGATGTATTGTTTTTTAGTATAAAATCGGTACTGCCGGAAGAAGAAGTGGGCAGCCTAAAAACAGAGCAGGTAAGCTTTTTGCTAAAGGATAATGTTATAGTATCGTTTCAGGAAAAGCGCAGCGATTATTTTGAGCATATAAGGGAGCGCATTCGCACCGGCGCCGGGATAGTGCGTAAAAGAAAGAACGACTACCTGCTGTACCTTATGCTCGATGCTATTATGGAGAACTTTTTTATAACTATAGAAAAGTATGAAGGGCGCATAGAAAATTTGGGTAACGAAGCTAAGGTTAATAAAAGCCCCGATTTTATACGCAGTGTGGAAAAAACCAAAGAAAGCCTTAACTACCTTAAGCGTGCTGTTACTCCGCTGCGCGATGCGCTATATAACCTTAAGAGCGTTAAGGAAGAGGAAGAGTATGAAACCATACGCAAATCTACCCATACATTTTTTGCCCGCCTGCACCAAAAATGCCTTGAGCTGCTGGACCAGGTAGAGTACGACCTTAATTCGCTGGACAGCGTGTCTGATTTTCATTTTTCGGCACAAAGCCAAAGGATGAACCAGATCATGAAAACCCTTACCATATTTTCGGTTATCTTTATGCCGCTTACATTTATAGTGGGCGTGTACGGAATGAACTTTGACAATATGCCGGAGCTGCGTACCCAAAACGGTTATTATGTAGTACTGGCCGTTATGGCGGTTACTATTTTGTGCATGGTGTACTATTTTAAAAAGAAAGACTGGTTTTAATTATTTTCATGATGAAATTTACAAGTGATGTATCGGGTAAGGAATTCCCGCAAAGAGAAAAGGTAGATGCTAATTTGGTTAGGAAACCTATAATAGAGCTTATTAAAAAAGAGCATCCCGAATTTGACGACAGCTGCAGCCTGGCAATGACCGAACTGAATGATTACCGCGAAAAATACATAGCCGATTTTTTACAGCAGGAGCTGGGCCAGCTGGACGAAATGGAAACCAAAGTTATAAAAGCCCTTCAGGAAAAAACGCTGATATCTGACAATCCGGACGACGATGACGATCTTGCTTCTTCAACCTTTGGGCAGCGCGTAGCCGATAAAGTGGCCTCTTTTGGCGGTAGCTGGACCTTTATTATTATTTTTGTTACTTTTTTATTAGGCTGGATATTTGCCAATATAGTATTCCTGGCTAACAACGGCTGGGACCCATACCCGTTTATATTGCTTAACCTTATCCTGTCGTGCGTTGCAGCATTACAGGCTCCTGTAATTATGATGAGCCAAAACCGCCAGGGAGAAAAAGACCGTGAGAAAGCACAGAACGACTATATGGTGAACCTAAAATCGGAACTTGAAATACGCATGCTGCATGAAAAAATAGACCACCTTATACTACACCAGGAGCAATCGCTTATAGAATTGCAAAAGGTACAGATAGATATGATGAACGATATTCTTAGCCGGATGGAAAAGAAAGAGTGAACCTTACAACAAAGTTAAAATGAGCCTCACAGCAAAGTAGAGGCTTTTTTTATACCCGAACTTTGACCTATAATTAATACAATTTTAATCATGGAAAAAGTTTGGTTCATTACAGGAAGCGCAAGGGGTCTTGGCCGCGACCTTACAATAGCAGTTTTAGCCGGCGGCGATAAAGTAGCCGCTACCGCCCGTAATACAAAGCAGTTAGACGATCTTGTTGCGCAGTACCCCGGCCGGTTATATCCTATTCAGCTTGATGTTACTAATTATGATGAGATGCATAGTGCAGTGCGCAATGCCGTAGCGCATTTTGGCAGGATAGACGTACTGGTTAACAATGCCGGCTTTGGTATTGTTGGCGCTGCCGAAGCCTATACCAACGAGCAGGTGCGCAGCCAGCTGGAAACCAATTTATATGCACCTATAGAAATTACCCGTGCCGTATTGCCTTATATGCGCAAACAGGGCAGCGGCCGCATTTTACAGGTAAGCTCTATAGGCGGGCGTGTGGGCAATGCAGGGGTTACCATATACCAGGCGGCTAAATTTGGCCTTAGCGGTTTTAGCGAAGCGCTTGCCGAAGAAGTAAGGGATCTTGGTATTTATGTGACATCGGTAGAGCCTGGCGGTTTCCGTACCGATTGGGCAGGGGACAGCATGACGTATGCCGAACCAATTGAGGGATATACTAAAGTAAACCAAAGGGAACGCTTTTTTAAAAGTGGCAGTTTTATACCTGTGGGCGATCCTGCTAAAGCAGCTACCGTAATGGTAAACTTAGCCAACCATCCTAAGCCGCCCGTACATTTAGTATTGGGCAGCGAAGCATACGGTATGCTGCAAAATGCCGATACGGTGCGCAAAGCCGAAATGGAAGCATGGAAAGAGGTAACGGTAAGTACCGATCACGACGAATCTGAAAATTTCTTTGAAACCGAAATGGGTAAGGCGTATCTTAAAAAATAGCCTATAATTATCTAACCACATAGTTGTATAGATTTCTGAACGTGAAAGTACGTATAGAAATAAATTTTTCACATTAGATAGTAGAAACGGAGCTTGAGGCTATGTGCGATCTGATGTCTTTTAGGCTATTACGTGCTATGCATCTATGTGGATAGAAAATTTTAAAGCCATTTCACTTTTTAGTACTTTTATAGCATGAACAGTACAATAGATATAAGCAGGCCACAGGTATTTTATTCCTGCTATTTTAAAATAAGCAGGGAGGGAGAGCAGTTTATACCCGTAAATGTATTTACCTACATAGTGTCGGGCAGTTTAGTTATAAACGACGGTAGAAAAGAAACACGCTTACAGCAGGGCGATTTTGTTTTTTATGTAAAGAACCATCTGGCAAAATTTACTAAAATGCCTTCGGAAGAAAATGGTGAGTTTAAAGCATTGTCTGTACTACTGGATACTGAAACGCTGAAAAAATTTAGTGATAATTTTGGTTACACTTCTGTTAAAAATACTACTAATGGAGGAATTGTATTGCTTGAAGCTAACGCAATGTATAAAGCGTATACCGAATCGTTACTGGCGTATCTGGAAAAACCTGAAAGCCACAGCGATGCACTGCTGCAATTAAAAGTTAATGAAGCAATTTTACTATTACTTGAAACCAAACCCGATATGGCCGATATTTTATTTGATTTTAGTGAGCCCGGCAAAATAGACCTTAAGGCCTTTATGGCGCGTAACTTTCATTTTAACGTAGACCTTAGCCGTTTTGCTTACTTAACAGGACGGAGCCTGAGTACATTTAAACGCGATTTTCAAAAGGTATTCAGTACTACACCAAACAAGTGGCTACAGCAAAAACGATTGGAAGAAGCTCATTTCCTTATTACTGAAAAAGGCAAAAAACCATCAGATGTATACCTTGAGGTAGGTTTTGAAAACCTTTCACATTTTTCGTTCGCCTTTAAAAAGGCTTTTGGTAAAGCACCATCGCAATTGTTTAGCGAAGGATAAGCTGCATGAACAGCAAATCAAGCCAGCGGTCAAATTTATAACCGCTTTCATATAAAACCCCGGCTTCCTTAAACCCGAATTTTTTATGAAAGGCTATACTGCCGGCATTATCATTATCTATGCAGCCTATCATGGTATGCAGCCCCTGATCTTTAGCAAGTACAATTAATTGTTCTACTAATTTATAGCCTATGCCTTTGCCCTGATTGCCATCGGCTACATAAACAGAGTGCTCTACCGTAAACTTAAAGCCCTCCTTAAACCTGAAAGTACCGTAACTGGCATAGCCCAAAACTTCTCCGTCTTGCTCTGCTACAATAACCGGCCAGTTAGCCGCTAATTTATCAAGCAGCCAGGTTTCCATATCCTGGTAGGAGCGCGGGGCATAGTCATAAACGGCTGTGGTGTGCAGTATGGCGTGGTTAACTATAGCAAGTATACCGGTAAGGTGCTGTAATGTGGCGGGGACTATTTTAATTTCCATAGTCAAATATAATATTTTTTACGGAGTTAAATTAGCAATACAGAAACGCATTGTGCCGAACTGAATCTAACCTACGATCAATAAAAATCAGACAGGAATTCCATAAATTTCCATCAATAAATTGGCGGCGATTGTGGAATTCCTGTCTCATCTAAAATGTAAACTGTGCTGTAAAGGCGGCATAAAAATAATCTTTGCCACTGCTCACTTCTTTTAAAAAACCTCCTGAATTAAACCAGGCACCTTCTAACACAAATGATAAATAAGGGCTTGGGGTATACTCAAAATTACTGCCCAGCTGTGTACCTATAAACCTTTTTTTTGCAGTATCTCCGGTATATATAAGCTGAACATTAGGGGCATATAAACCATCGTTTTTGCTCCATCGCCAAAATGCATCATAGTCTATCCCAAAGTTCAGGTTTGACGTAAGCGCAAGATCTAACGAAGGGTGCAGGTCGTATAAATTTGCCGGGCCAATTAAAGCTACCAGTCCAAAGTAAGCACCGCGAGGGTACAATGCATTAAAAGTTTCCACACGGTTGTCGCCGCTATGTTTATCTCCCGAAATTACTTCTGTTTTTAAGCCTAAGACTGGTTGGGATTTAATATCCCTAAATGTAAAGGTAGTATTAGATGATACTGTATAAGCACTTATATCTTTGCCTGCATGGTTGCCAAACTGGTAAACCGCTTCAAAATCATACGTCCAGCTGCCCTTTTTGTTCCAGATACGCGTACCTAAAGAATGGCGTAACTCGCTGCCTGTGGCATCTTCAAAAGAGGCATTTCGTTTCCATAATCCTAAATAGTACAGGTCTATATTTTTTATAAACCGTATATTGTTTACTACCGTGTAACTGCCCCAAAGCTTTGCATTTTCATTAAACCTATCATTAAAAGCCCGGGGCACATTAGCTACAGGGTGTGAATAAAAAATATCCGACCTAAAATCTTTTTTAGCTATTATAAAAGTAAGCGCATCAAAAGCCTGCCTGCTGTTAGGGCCTTCACGCACGCCTGCAAGCCTTTGCGAACCGTAAAGCATTTCCTGGCGGCCTGCCCGGCCCAGAACATTTAAATGTTTTTTTTGCAGAAAGTTTACATCTATAAAAGCCTGGTGAATATCTGCTGTATTATCATCTACCGGGCTGGGATTGGGCAAATTGTTTGCAAGGCTGCTTTGCAATTGAGCAAATGCCCGAAGAGCACCAAAATGAACATCGGCATGCAGGAGGTAACGCTGCAATGCATAGCCGCCCTTAGCATCCGGCTGGTCGCCCCAGCCATTATTTTTGGTTATAATATATTGCAGCCTTACATCTCCGCCTACAGATGCGTAGTTTGTGCTGTCCTTTCCTAATGATATATGCTTTATTTTTTTATAGCTATTTTGTGCAGAATCGTTTTTTAAATACCTAAAATCATCATCATACCTTAACCTTTTAAAATCAGGCTGCTGTGCCTGTGCACTTGTACAGGCCAGGCACAGTAAAAGGAAGAGGGATAGCGTTTTCACAATACAGGTTTTAGTTTTTTAATTAAAAGATAATCTGCCGAATATTTGCCGCCGCCCAGTATAACAATAAGCAGTAAGGAAACCGCATACATAAAGGGTATATCCCTAACCATAGGGTCGTCATTAAAATGCATTAAAAAATAGCCTGTGGCTGTTACGGCAAGTGCAGGCAATGCCGCAAGCCTTGTAAAAAGCCCTATTATTATTAAAAACGGCAGGTAAACATTGGCCGCAATGGCCACAAAATTGTTTAAGGCATCGGGTAGCCCAATAGGGTTGGGTATCACTTCGGGCGATGTAACTCCTATACCTATTTTCTTAAGTCCGTGTACCACTATAAGCTCTGAGGCTATGGCAACCCTGAAAAACAGGATACCAAAATTAAATAGCGGTACTTTTAAATTAGACTTTATGAGTTTTATAAAAAATGTTTTCATGGTATTAGTTTTTTTGGTATCCGCCAAAGTAATTTACAGGGCTCCATGCAGGAATAGCTTTAGGAAGCGGTGCCGCAAACGCACGGAAATCATCATTGGCATATACCACTTTTCCGTTTACTACGGTAAGTTTAGCCTCCATATTAAGGATATTCTCTTCGGCAGTTGTAAAATAATCATCGGAAAGGATACTGAAATCCGCCAGGTAATTTTCTTTTAATATTCCCCTGTCACTATCAAGGTTTATAAGCTGTGCACTGCCTTGTGTAAATAATTTTAGTGCAGTATTCCTGTCGGCAATATTTTCAGTGGCCATATATTTTAGCCCGCCTAATGTTTTACCTGTAGTAAGCCAGTATAAACCTACCCATGGGTTGTAGCTTGCCACGCGTGTGCCATCGGTACCCATGCCTACTTTAATACCCATATCTATCATTTTTTTAAGCGGAACTGTTTTGGCAGCAGCAGCTTTCCCATAGCGTTTTATAAAAGCCTCGCCCTGGTAAGCCATCCTGTGCTGTATGGCAATACCACCGCCAAGGGCTTTATACGTACCAAATTTTCATCAGAAACTGTTTCGGCATGGTCAAAAAACCAAAGCAGGCCGTTTAACGGGGTTTCTTTATTAATATCTTCTATTACATTTAAAAAGCGGGTAATGCTTTCATTATAGGTAGCGTGTATCCTGAAAGGCCACTTGTTCTTTATAAGCAAAGACAGAACAGCTTTAAGCTGGCTCTCCATAGCCGGGCTCAGGTCTGGCCTTGGCTCATCAAAATTCTCAAAATCTCCGGCGCTCATTACCAGGTTTTCACCACCGCCCTGTACATGGTATTCCAGCTTTGGCATCTTGCCAAATTTCTTTACGTTATCCTGCGGTACATCGCAGCCATCGCCAATTTCTACACTGCTTATCCATTTGGTGTAATCAGCCAGTTCGCTTCCTGCTTTTTGAGCAAACAGGTAGTAAGGCATGCGTATGGTAAGCTCATTGTTTTCGCATAACTTTGAGGTAATGCCATAATCTCCGGGAAAATTTTGGAAACCACCTCCGGCATCCATAATTGCGGTAACGCCCAGCCTGTTCATTTCGCTCATAAACTGCTTGGTAGAATTTACTTTTTCATCGTCGGTAAGTTCCGGCAGTTTAGATAAGGTGGAGTATAATATAAAAGCATTCGGTTCGGCTACCAGCAGGCCGGTAGGGTTGCCGTTTATGTCTTTTTCTATAAGCCCTGCATTAGGGTTAGGGGTATTGGCATCTATATTTAAGGCAGCAATACCTGCTTTGTTAAGGTATGCATGGCCGTAAAGGTGCAGTACAAAAGCAGGAACATCGCCGGTGGCATCGTTAATTTCCTGTAGGGTGGGGAGCCTTTTTTCTTCAAACTGGTAGGCATTCCATCCGCCTACAACGCGCACCCACTGGCCTTTTGGGGTTCTTTGTGCCTGCTCTTTCAGCATGGCAAGCGCTTTTTTAAGGGAGCGTACGCCATCCCAGCGCAGCTCTGTATTAAAAAACCTGCCGCCACGTATAATGTGCATGTGCGAATCGAACAGCCCCGGGATGACCGTGCCGCCTTTAGCATCAATTATTTGGGTATTTTTGGCTTTTAATTTCAGTATGTCTTTACTGCTGCCTGTTTTCAGGATCTTTCCATTGGCTACAGCCATTGCCTGTACAACTGTGTTATTAGCGTCAAGCGTATGTATTTTTGCATTGTGTATTATAAGGGTGGCCGTGTTTTTAGTTTGTGCAAAGCTGCCGGTTATAAACAAAAGGAAAAACGAGAATAAATATATTTTAGCTTTCATAATAGTTGGATTAAATAATGAATATGCAGCTGTTTAAATCAGTATTTGTTTAAGCAGCTGCATATACTAAAGGTTAAATATATTAGTGCTTAACCATCTCCCTTGAATATTGAATGCCAATACCGTAAGCGCCTGCATATTTAATAGCAAGGTCGGTAACGGCTTTATAGGTTTCCTGGCGTGCCCAGTCGCGCTGCAGTTCTAAAAGGTATTGTAATGATGTGATAGGGTGGGCACCTGCCTGAACCATTCTTGTTACAGCCTGCTCATGGGCTTCTTTGTTAACATCGCCACAGGCATCTGTAATTACATATACATCATAACCTTCGGCAATGGCCGATAATGCAGGGCCTACAATACAAACGCTCGTCCACAATCCGCCTAAAACAATTTTCTTTTTACCTTTTCCGGTAATGGCTTTATAGGCAGGAACATCTTCCCATGTATTCATAGAGGTCCTGTCTATGTAGGTTGAGGTAGGGTACAATGCCATGATCTCTGGAAATACCGGGCCACTGAACGATTTTTCGGCAACGGTTGTAACAACTGTAGGTACATTAAAAATTTTAGATGCGCCTGCTACAAGTGCAGTATTGTTTCTTAACTGGTCTATAGGAATGTTTGCTGTTGCAAATGTCATTTGCCCTTCATAATCTATAAGTACCAATGTGTGGTTGGCAGGAGTTAATAACCCTGATGCCGGTTTTTGTGCAAATGCAGTTAGCGATGTTAAAACTAATGCTGCGGTAAGTAATGCATTTTTCATGATAAGTAAAATTTGTGATTAATAATGATTATTGATTTTTTTGAATTATTCGTTCGCTATGTCATAAAACCAAAATGAAGCCATAAAGTTAACTGTTTGTAAAACAGTGTTTTATTTTAAATGGCTTTATTTTTTAATACGATATATCGTAAATTTATTTTTGAAGTTTAAAATTTCATAGAAACTAAGAGAGAGGCTGCATTATGGTGCAGCCTCTCTCTTAGTTATTAATATTTGCTTATCCAGGACAGTATATAATTTACATCTTCCTGCCAGTTGGGCTGAGACATGGCAAGGTGGTTGCGGCCTTCAAATTCTTTATAATCTGTAACAGAACCTTCGGGTTCGTATTTCTTATATTTTTTGTAGTTCTTTTTGTTTAGTGAAGCCGGTATAATATTATCTGTACTGCCAGACACAAACAACAGGGGGGCATGTTCTTTTTTAAAGTCAATTTTCCCCATTTTTTTTAATGCCCCGCGTATTACCTTCCTGCTTTCGGGCACTACAAGTTTGTCATAATAAGCTCTTTGTTCGGCTTCGGGCATGCCATTGGTAAAGGCATACTGCCATTGTTTAAAAGACATTAAGAAAGTAGTGTCTTCTGACCTGAAGATGCCTAACGGCCCCGATAGTGCTTTTAAAAACGAATATTTAAAAACAAATACCCCTTTAGCCGGTACAGAGTGGTAGGCAATACCTGCCGCACCCTTATTGCGCTGTAAGAGCAGCTGCACTATAAGCCCGCCAAAAGAGTGCCCAATAAGTATGGGTTTTTCGGGTAGTTTATCTATGATGGCAGCATGGTAATCTACAATTTTTTCAAGGTCATATTCAGATGATATGCTGTCTTTATGCTTTGTTCTCAGCCCATCTACAGTTCCGTCTTTATAGGGCCATGATGGTATGATTACGGTGTAACCTTTGCTTTCTAAATAAGTTTTCCATTCGCCCCAGCCATCGCTGGTTACAAAAGCGCCCGATATTAGCATGATGGTTTTTGTGCCTTTAGGCTTTTCATCGCCATCCGGGTTCGTATTACTAAAAGCAGTTGTGTGTATAAATAGCAGGAATAGCAGCAGGTATTTAATAAAAGGTAGTGTTTTCATTGTTATAATTTTTAGTATATTATTGTTATAGATTTTCTTTTAAGGCAGTGGCAGCATGTTGCAGCATTAAGCGGGTAGATGGTTGTGTGGCAAGCGCATTTAGCAGGCCAAAATCGTGAATGGTACCGTTGTAGCGCACGGTAGTAGCTTTTACACCGGCTTCGTCAAGGTGCCTGCCAAAGGTTTCGCCCTCATCGCGCAGTATATCATTTTCGGCTACCTGTATAAGGGTGGTTGGGAAACCTTTAAGTTGTTCTGCCGTAGCATTAGTAAGAGTAATGTGGTAATCATTCCTTTCGGCAGGATTGGTGGTATATTGGTCAAACATCCATTTCATTACAGATGCGGTAAGGAACCTGTCGGTAGCAAATTTTTGATACGACACTGTTTTAAAAGAAGCATCGGCCACAGGCCATAAAAGGTTTACAAATTTAATTGCCGGGCCGTTTTTTTCTTTGGCCATTAACGCCGTAGCCGCAGCCATGTTACCGCCTGCACTGTTGCCCACAATACCCAGCCTTGAGCCGTTTACATTAATTTCGCTGCCGTTTTTAGAAACCCATTTAGTTGCGGCATAAATTTCGTTTACTGCTACGGGGTATTTTGCCTCGGGCGATGGTGTATAGTTTACAAACACTGCCGCATAGCCCGAAAGCACCACAAGGTCGCGCACAAGCCTTTTATGGGTAGGGTAGTCGCCCAGTATCCATCCGCCGCCGTGCACAAACATAAATACAGGTATCTTGCCTTTGGCGTTGGCAGGGCGCACAATGTTTAGCTTTACAGTAAGCCCGTCTTCGGTAATGGTTTTTTCCGATTCTGTAATGCCCGAATAATCTACAGTAATTGCTGCCTGTGCATTAACAAGTACGGCACGGGCATTTTCTTTAGATAATTTTTCAAGCGGTGTCCCTCCGGAATTAAGTATTTTAAGAAATTCACGGGTGCCGTGGTCAATGTTAGGGTCGGTAGCATAATCGGCTACTGTAATGCTGTCGGTTTTAGGTTGTACATCACCTAAGTCTACAGTAACTTCTTCTGAGCGTTTGCAGGATATTCCCGCAATTAAAATGACTGATAAGGCTGCTGCTTTAAATAAGTAAGCTGTTGTTTTCATACTATTAATAATTAAAGATTATTGATTTTGTATTTTGAATAGCCAACAACTGCGCCTTGTTTTTAATTGATTGATAATTAGCTGGTTGTTGTTTTTGTGGTGAATATTTTTTGTTGTATTTCGCTAATTAGAGGATGGTTTTAACGAGATATAACAATCGCAGAAGGTAATTACTGAATGCTTTGGTTATACCCCGTTTTATTAAATGCAGAACTACGGCAGGGCGTATTGCACGACGAATTCTAACCCAAAAGCATCAAATTCTAATCGGCATGCTATTTATCAGCCTTATATCATAAATTTGTTAAAGATTAAATATTTATGAAGCATCTAAAAATTGTATTTGCACTGCTATTGGTTTCTGCCGGAGCCTTTGCACAAAGCAAAGTAGTGGACAGCCTGAAAAATAAACTTGCCGCAGCCACTAATGATATAAAAAAGATAGAACTGCTTAATGAAATTGCCAATGAGTATGTAGAGAACAATCCGGCAATAATGATGCAGTACTCTAAAAAAGCATTAGCACTGGCACAAAAAAATGAACTGGATGATGTAGAGGCAGATTCATGGTTTAATATAGGCAATGCTAATATTATGCTTAGTAATTATACAGAGGCATTAAAAAGCTTTACTAACGCCCAGGTTATTTATGAGAAAATTTTAGACAAAAACAATAAAAAGCCCGACTTAGATACCAAGACCCGCCTTGCAAGTGCCTATGGTAGCATTGGCGTAGTATGTTCAGAACAAAATAATTATGCAAAAGCATTAGAGTATTATTTTAAGGCCCTTAAAATATATGTAGAGACAAAACAGGAAGATATTGTAGCCATTATTTACAATAATATTGGTGCGGTATATGAATCTCAGAAAGAATACAATAAGGCACTGGAATATTTTACCAAAGCACTATGGATACAAAAGAAAACCGGCGACGATAACCAGGCCGTAACCACTACTAACATAGGGAAAATTCATCTTGCTAAAAACGAGAATGATAAGGCACTGCAATTTTTTAAGGAGGCCGAAGCAAAATTTAAACAGTATGAAAACCGCCGCGGCCTTGCAGAGCTGTATAATAACTATGGCAATTACTATACTAAAAACAACAGCTTTAATAACGCCGAAAAGCATTATTTACAGGCACTTGCCATGTTTAATGAAGCCGGAGAAAAATATGGGGCATCGGCATCGCTTGGTTATTTAGGCAGGGTAAGCGCATTGCAAAATAAGGATAAAGAGGCAATACAGTATTTTGAAAGATCGTCTGCACTGGCAGAAGAGATAGGTACGCCGGAGCAGGTTAAAGAATCGGAGAAAGAACTAAGCGGCCTTTACGAAAAATTAGGCGACAGCAAACAGTCCCTCTTTCATTACAAAAAATATACCGCTGCTAAAGATAATATTAACAGCAGCGAGAATATTAAAAGTATGGTAAGGGAAGAAATGAACTATGAGTTTGAGCGCAAAGAAGCCCTGCAAAAAGTAGAGAATGAAAAGCGGCTGGCACTGTACAACGAACAGGGAAAAAGACACAGGCAACAGCTGTTCTTTACCGCATTGCTGGCATTGCTGCTATTTAGCATTGCCTTTTTAGTGTATAGCAGGCTACAGCTTAAAAAACGCCTTACGCTGCAACGTGACCTTGCCGAATATGAGCAAAAAGCACTGCATTTGCAAATGAACCCGCATTTTGTATTTAACTGCCTGGGGTCTATATCCAGCTTTATTGTGCAAAACGGTACCGATTCGGCCATAAAATACCTGTCTAAATTTTCTAAGCTCATGCGCCTTACACTTGAGTATAGCAAAGAATCACTAATACCCATAGACAGGGAGATAGAAGGGCTGCAAAATTACCTTGAGCTGGAGCAGCTGCGGTTTAATAAAATGTTTGAATTTAGCATTACTAAAGACCCAAATATTGAAGATGATATGGCCATACCGCCTTTGCTGTTACAGCCATTTGTAGAAAATGCTATTATACATGGCATAGTGCCTAAAAAGGAGTATGGTAATATTTATGTAGATTTTAAACTGGATGATGATAAAATGGTATGTACCGTTACCGATGATGGCATAGGCATAAACCGTTCGCGCAGGCTTAAAGAAAATTCGGTTACGGTGCATAAGTCTATGGCACTGGAAATTACCAAAAAACGCCTTGAGGTTATACAGGCATTTACTTCTAAAACATCTCAGGTAGAAATAAAAGAAATGACCGATGCGAACGGCATGCCAAACGGCACAAAGATTATATTAAATTTACCCATACAATACGCATCTAACTAACATGATAACAGCATTACTTATAGACGACGACAATAATTTAAGGAAAGGTATGAAGGGCCTGCTAAGTATGTATGCGCCCGATATTAAGATACTGGGCGAAGCCGATAGCGTTAAGAACGGTATAACAGCTATAGAAACCCATAGGCCCGATGTGGTTTTCCTGGATATACAGCTGGGCGACGGTACCGGTTTTGATATACTGGAGCAGCTTACCCAAAAGCAGGGCAGCCTTACATCGCATGTGGTGTTTATTACGGCCCATGAAGAATATGCCCTTAAGGCATTCAGGTTTAGTGCGCTGGATTACCTGCTTAAGCCGGTAGACCCGGAAGAGCTTAGAAAGGTAACAGAGAAGATAAAAAAGGTACTTTCTACCAACGATAATTTTGCCCATATAGACCTGCTGCTGGAAAACATAAGGAAGAAAGTAGATACTTTTAAAAGGATCGCGCTATCTACGTCAGACGGGATACACCTTTTTGATGTAAGCGATATCATCCGATTGGAATCTCAGGATAACTATACCAAATTTTATATAAAGAATAACAAGCCGGTACTTATTGCCAAGACCTTAAAGGAATATGAAGACCTGCTGTCTGGCCAGGGGTTTGAGCGTATACACCAGTCTCACCTTATAAACTTGGCCTACTTAAAATCGTACATAAAGAAAGATGGCGGCTATGCCGTAATGGCCGATAACAGCAACCTACCCATATCGCAACGTAAAAAAGAACGGTTACAGGAACTATTAAAATCGCTTTAAAAATCGAATTCTAAGTGAAACACGCTAAATTCTAAACGCACTGATAGTATAGTAATTATAAGATATACATTTACCACCAATCAACACCATTATGAAAATAAAATTACTTTACCTGCTGCTCTTTGTAACCGCAATGGCGGGTGCGCAAATAGTAAACATACCCGATGCTAATTTTAAGGCTACATTGCTTTCGGCCAGTACCACAAATTTTATAGCAAAGGATGCTGCCGGCCAAAATATTGTAATAGATGCAAATGGTGATGGCGAGATACAGCAAAGCGAGGCTTTGCTTGTCTATGACCTGGAAGTAGAGCACCTGGGGCCTTATAGCAGTATAGCAGGAGTGGAGGCTTTTACAAATTTAACATGGTTTACTTGCGGTGCTAATGAATTAACCGATGTATCGCCCGTATATCAATTGGTAAATCTTGAGGTGTTTTATTGCTCTAATAACCTGCTTACAACACTCGACGTATCTACACTTGTTAACCTTGAAATATTAAGGTGTTTTAACAACCGCCTTACGCAGCTAACCTTTGGCGCTAATAATGCCCTGAATAATATAGAATGTTCCGAAAATAGTTTTACAAGTTTAGATTTTAGTGCACTTCCGGCGCTAACAACAATTTCTTTTGATACCTGCCCAGATCTGTACTATGTTAATTTCAAGAACGGCTCTGTTGCACCTTTTACAAGTTTTAATATGGTTAATAGTTCACAGATCCGGTACGTATGTGCCGATGAAGGTGAAGAAGATTACCTGTATGCCCAATTTTTAGCCGGTGGCGCTACCGTAAATGTAAATACCTATTGTTCTGTCCCTCCCGGTGGAAGTTACAATACCATTACCGGTACAATAAGTGTTGATGCTAATGGAAACGGCTGTGATGCACTTGATTTTATGCCTAATTTTATAAAAGTAAAAATAGAAGATGGCGCCAATACAGGATACACTTTTACAAACAATGCCGGTCAATATACTTTTTATACCCAGGCCGGTACTTTTAACGTTATGCCACAGTTTGAAGACAACCAGTATTTTACGGCTTCTCCACAAACAGCAACAGTAAATTTTCCCGTGGTTGATAATTCTGTGGCAACAGAAAATTTTTGCATTACTGCAAATGGTATACATCGTGATGTTGAGGTGGTAATGGTACCACTTACAAGTGCACGGCCGGGTTTTTATGCAGATTACAAAATAGTATTTAAAAATAAAGGCAACCAAACATTATCCGGTAGTGTTGACTGCCTGTGGGATCCGTCTGTACTATACCCTGTAAGTATGACGCCTAATCCTGATTATGCAGGGGCGGGTAACTATAGCTGGGATTACAACGACCTGCAGCCTTTTGAGAATCGTGAAATATTAATGACATTAAGGGTTAACAGCCCTACAGATACACCTCCTGTAAACAATGGCGATGTATTATCGTTTACAGCATTGGAAAATAATTATTTAAGCGACGATACACCCGACGATAATAGTTATGTACTTAACCAGCGTGTTATAAATTCGTATGATCCTAACAACATAATATGTATAGAAGGCGACAGCCAGCCTACGAACCGTATTGGAGAATACCTGCATTATGTTGTAAATTTTGAAAATACAGGTACTGCCGCTGCCGATTTTGTAGTGGTAACCCACGAAATAGACCCGGCAGAATTTGATATTAATACCCTCGAACTGCTTAATGCATCGCACAATGTAAGCGCAAATGTTACGGGTAATACCATAGAGTTTGCCTTTAGGCAAATAAACCTTGCAGCATCGTTTCACGGTAATATATTGTTTAAGCTTAAAAGCAGGCCGCACCTTCATGAGGGAAGTACGGTAGCAAACAGGGCCAATATTTATTTTGATTATAACCTCCCTATCGAAACTAATGAGGCAAGCACAGTATTTGCAAACTTAAGCAGGGGCGATTTTAATGTAGATGCATCGGTTAAAATATACCCTAATCCGGCTAACAGTATAGTTAGTATAGAAGCGGCCGGCAGCATTACAACGGTACAATTGTATGATGTACAGGGCAGGCTTTTACAAATTACAAATGGCAGTAGCACGCTCGATGTTTCGGCAAGGGCTAAGGGCATATACTTTATAAAAGTTATAACCAGTAATGGTATTAAGGTAGAAAAACTAATTAAACAATAAACTTTATAAGTTCTTTAGGCCATGTGTATGTGCTCACTGCATTTGGCCTTCAGGACAATTAAAATTCATAGATACCTAATCGATATTTAATATGAAAACAACATTACTTTACTTAATGCTTTTTGTTACCGCAATTGCAGGGGCACAAATAATAAACATTCCCGATGCTAATTTTAAGGCAAAACTATTATCGGCAAATACAACAAATGATGTAGCTACTAACGGAAACCAACATATTGTTATTGATACTAACGGGAATGGTGAAATAGAGGTGTACGAAGCGCTGCAGGTTACCGGGTTAAATGTTAGCCAGTCTGCTATAAACAGCCTTGAAGGTATAAGGGAATTTGATAACATAATCTCCTTAAATTGTTCCCTTAACTCGCTACCTGCATTAGATGTATCGGGATTAGTATCATTACAAACAATTAATTGTTTTATATCTCAGATTACTTCACTCAACGTTTCCGGATGTGTAGGCTTAGTATATTTAAACTGCCAGGAAAATTACATCGCATCATTGGATCTTAGTGGATTAATCTCACTCACTGATGTTTCCTGCCCGGGTAACTTAATAACATCGTTAAATTTAAGTTCCTGTGTTAATTTAAGAAATCTCAACGCTCCAAATAATTTATTAACGACTATAGATGTAAGAGAATTGCCCAATTTAATTGGGTTATGGGTCACTAATAACCTCCTAACCTCTGTTTATTGTAAAAACGGCAGTAATGAGTTTAGCGGTACTACAGAAACCTGGTTTAGTGGTAACCCCAACCTTTCTTACATTTGTGTAGATGAGAATGAAATGGGTATAATAGAAGCCAATGCAGGAAGGTTTGGCATACCAGCTACAGCAACAATAACCTCTTTTTGCCCATTGGCAGACCCGAACCAAAATACCATACAGGGGGCATTAACATTTGATGCGGCGGGAGATGGCTGTGATACTACCGACTTCGGTCAAAGTTTTATGAGGGTTAGTATTAACGACGGAACGGAAAACGGCGCCACATTTACTACTCCGGGCGGTGGGTACCGCTTTTTTACAGGTACCGGTACATTTAGCGTTTACCCTGAATTCGAGAATGCTTACTTTACAGCCCAGCCCAATCCGGCATCTGTAACATTCCCGGTTTTGGACGGCAGTGTTACTACACAGGATTTTTGTATAATAGCAAATGGTATTTACAAAGACCTTGAAGTGGTTATTGCTCCCTTAGGCCGCGCAAGGCCCGGCTTTGACAGTACATACAGGATAGTGTATAAAAATAAAGGCAATCAAATGTTATCAGGTAATGTGGTGCTTAATTATGATGCCGCAATATTAGAATACCTTGGCGCAAGCGTTGCTGAAGATAATATACAACCCAATAGCATTACATGGAACTATGATGGGCTTAGGCCATTTGAAAGCAGGTTTATAGAAATCGACTTTAATGTTAACAGCCCGTTAGATATACCTCAGGTTAATATAGGCGATATACTTGCATTTACTGTGGTTGGTGCTGTAACAGAAGATGATACTCCCCTGGATAATGAATTTAGGCTGGAGCAGGTGGTAGTAGGAGCTTTCGACCCTAATAACATTATTTGCCTTGAAGGTGCAACCGAATCGGCCGATGCTATAGGCAATTACCTTCACTACATTGTTAATTTTGAAAATACAGGGAATTTCTCTGCCGAGGATGTTGAAGTTACGATGGCAATAGATCCT
>Ga0247814_10000778_pt1 | contig 22301 bp, 20 predicted proteins | sample UWRJL179409R1_FD_179947 | JGI IMG/M metagenome (GOLD analysis project Ga0247814, IMG submission 179947) | Plant litter microbial communities from Arlington Agricultural Research Station in Wisconsin, United States - UWRJ-L179-409R-1 | ecosystem: Environmental > Terrestrial > Plant litter >... | reverse complement strand
ACTCCAGCTGACGCGGTTAAGTTCAGCTCCTCCTTAATTGTTGTTTTGATTAATGTTGCGATATCAATTGCGGACCCTATACCTAGTTTATCGATGGTCACATCCAGGTAGGCCTCATCCAGCGAGAGGGGTTCTATTAAATCTGTGTACCTGCTAAAAATTTCTCGTATGGCAACTGAAACAGCTTTATAGGCTTCAAAGCGCGGGCGGACGAACAATGCCTGTGGACAAAGCTGCTGTGCCTGTCGCGACGACATTGCTGATTTTATACCAAACTTCCTGGCCTCATAGCTTGCTGTAGCCACTACGCCACGACCTTCAGGCGAACCGCCTACCACTATGGGCTTGCCTCTGTACTCAGGAAAATCCCGCTGTTCCACGGAGGCGTAGAATGCGTCCATATCTATATGGATTATTTTTCTCACTGAATGAATTTACGTTTTAGTTTTGACTTGGAATCTTTAAGATTGAAACAATAGCACAAAGTCTTTGTTTTACCCCTATAACCACTCAGAATATGGAAAGCAAGCAGGAAAAAGACTTAAACCCCTATGAATTTACTTTGGAAATTGACGGAGAGCCGATGGCCATACGTGTTGAGGTACCGAAAGAAGGTGACTACGTAGTGTATATCAATGGTGAAAGAACCGGACATCTCTCGTTCGAAAATGGAAGCGAAGGCAAGACATGGTTCAGTAAGGATGAAATCGCGAAGGATCTAGTAAACCGGATTGGGGAACAGATTGAGGTTCTCGAAGCCGGTGAGGTACACTAATGATCTGATTTGCTTTTCTTGATAAAAGAAAGGTAGAATGCGGTGCAGATGATGATTGCGACAACAATTAATAATGCAATTAGTGTTTGAAGTCCTTGGGCAGATTGTTGATGTTCCATGCTAGAATTTTTTATGAAGGTAAAAAAAATAGTTTATATGAATAACAAATATAAAATTAATGATTTGAACGGTCTTAAGGCCAGACAAATGGCTTTGCTTGCTGAGTCAAATATGCATGCTGAGGCGATAGTAATAGATGCAAAAACCTATGTGGACGATTTCTCCATAGGGAATCTTTTGAAAAGCGATCCGAAACCAGCGGTGGAGCTTAAATTTAAGAAACCTGACAGCAGTTCCCTTTTATCGGGTAAGATCTTGTCTCTTGCCTTGCCTTTGATTCTAAATAAAACGCTATTCAAAGGTTCAAGCCTCATTACAAGGACCGCAGTTGGGATGATTTCAAGCAAGACAGGAGCCAAAATAGGCGGCCATTTAGTTAAGTATATTGCCAGACTAACAAAGTAAAACTTCCAGGAGCTTAGCTTGCTAAGCCCCTTTGCAAAAGATAAAGTAGGTATTTAAATTGATTTAAATACCTACTTTTGCAGCTCAGATGACACCTTCCGAGACAAAAGATCCCATTTTAAATTTATCGTTTTCCTTACTTTGCTTAAGCTCATTGTTATTTTCTGCGAGCTTTAATATGCTCATTCCAGAGCTACCTGCTTATTTAAGTAAGCTGGGTGGAGCAGAGTACAAAGGACTAATCATCGCACTTTTTACTTTAACCGCAGGAATATCCAGACCTTTCAGCGGAAAGCTGACAGATACCATCGGTCGTGTACCTGTAATGGCTGTCGGCTCAGTCGTTTGTTTTCTGTGTGGCTTTCTTTATCCAGTGCTGACCAGTGTATCCGGCTTTTTGTTTCTAAGATTGATACATGGATTTTCTACAGGTTTTAAGCCAACCGCCACTTCAGCTTATGTCGCAGATATTGTTCCACGAGAACGCTGGGGGGAAGCCTTAGGTATACATGGGTTATGTTTTAGCACGGGAATGGCCATCGGTCCTGCCATAGGTAGCTACATCAGCAGTATGTACTCCATTAATGTTTTGTTTTATTGCTCTTCGGTTTTTGCATTGATGTCCATTCTGATTTTGATGAACATGAAAGAAACATTGAAAGACAGGAAAAAGCTGAGTCTGGAAGCGTTTAAGTTGACGAAGAACGATCTTATTGAAGTAAAGGTATTGCCAGCTGCGATTGTGACCTTACTTTCTTACGTCTCTTATGGTGCCATATTGACCCTGATACCCGATTGGAGTGGACATCTTGGTTTGGTCAATAAGGGTATTTTCTTCATGATCTTTACCGTCTCCTCTTTACTCATCAGATTTGTTGCGGGAAAAGTGTCGGATAAACACGGTAGGCTAAATGTTGCAATTGCCGGACTCGTGATTCTGTCAATCTCTTTATTGACTATTGGCTTTAGCAGTAGTCAGCTGGGGATGTTTATTGGCGCAGTGATCTACGGGATTGGAACAGGCATATTGTCGCCTGCACTAAATGCATGGACCATAGATTTAAGTGATCCGGAGCACCGTGGGAAGGCGGTGGCAACCATGTATATATTTCTTGAGGCCGGTATAGGCTTAGGCGCGTTTGCCGCAGGTTGGTTTTACCAGGATGTAATCAGTATGATTCCGAGGTTGTTATTTGCCAGTTCAGCAATTTCCTTTTTGGCACTTATTTACTTGATGTACTGGAAAAACACTTCATTTAAGAAGCTAGACTAAGCAGAGCGCTTGTAAGCATTAACATAGTCCACAATGCTGTTTATAGAATTATTTCTGGATGCTCTGACTGCAGTTTTAATTACTTCCGGACGCACGTCTAGTTTCTCGGCCCAATAGTTCAATTCATTTTGTTGTGAAAGGTCTAGCAACTGAATTTTTTCGAAGGCAACTGTATTCGTATTCATAATAGGGATTTATGATATGAAAACAGCCAAGATGAATCGTTTGTTTGGGAACAGGTAATAATTTTTAAAACAAATGAGCCTGCAGACAATGAAAGGCCTATTCGACTCCTTTCCCAAGCATTGGAATTGCGTAAAGTGACGTTTTCGCAGTGATAAACAATACATTTTTATCTTTTCCGCCAAAACAAACGTTTGAGCTTCCTTCAGGTATCTTGATTTGAGCGAGCTTTTCTCCTGTAGGACTGTAAATGGTTACTCCATTCCCTGTTAAATAGATATTGCCCTTATCATCAAGTGTTATTCCATCAGAACCACGATTGATCAAAAGGATCCTATTTTTTAATTTCCCTTCAGGAGAGATATCGTACCTGTAGATCTTACCTGCGCCAGCATCTGCAATGTATAAAAGTTTTCCATCTGGTGATCCAACTATACCATTGGGCTGGTTTAAGCTATCTGCCGCAAGCGCTATGTTTTTACTTCCTTTGGGAATCCAGTATACGCTTTGCTGAGCCAAATCGGGCGACTTTCTAGTCCAGTAATCGCGCTGATAGTAGGGGTCTGTGAAAAATAGATTTCCAGAAGGATCAATCCAAAGGTCATTCGGACCATTAAGTTGGTGTCCATCGAATCCTTTTCCAATAACTTTCGTTTTGCCTTTTTTATCTACAGACCATAACTCTCCCTGGTCATCAGAACATAGAATCAAGTTTCCTTTTTTATCGAAGAAAGTTCCATTTGCTCTTCCGGTTTTAGCTAAAAACAAGGTGGTAGTTCCATCTGTTCCATATTTCCAAACCTTATCGTTCGGTTGATCTGTGAAAAACACGTTTCCGTACTTATCGGATGAACAACCTTCGGTGAATGCGTATCCTGTTGCTACCTGTTTTAAGTCTTCCTGATTGAAAAACTTTTTATTGTCAGTTTCAGTTTGAGCGGATGCCTTGAACACCATGAGCGTAAATAATAAGAATATAGATCTGAAAAAGGGTTGCTTCATATTATGGTGAATTTTGCTGTTGCGTAACGACTAATTTAATAAAGATAACCTAAAAGTGGTACCTATCCCAACTTTACTCTCTACTGAGATTGTTCCTCCTAAGGCTTCCACTTGGTTTTTTGTGATGAACAATCCAATTCCGCGCGCATCTGCATGGTCATGGAAGGTCTTATACATGCCAAAAAGCTTCTTACCATGTACTTCAAGGTCAATACCAAGCCCGTTGTCTTTAATTTCCAGAATAACTTTTCCATCTTCCAGGAAGGCACTGATCCTAATCTTTGGATCCCGGTCAGGATGTTTGTACTTGATGGCGTTGGTAAAAAAGTTGAGGAGGATGCTCTCCAGGTAGGCAGGGTTGTAATTAATGTTTAGTTCAGGACTCACAAAGACGCTGAACTTGGCATGTTGTTTTTCTGCCAATGCCTGTATTGCTGTGAGTGTTTTTCTAATTTGCTCCAGCAGGTTGATGGATTTGGTTTGTTTTTTATCGTTCAGCTGAAAACTTACAATTTCATTAAGGTTACCGATTGTTTCAAACAGGTTATCGGCATTTTGTCTTAACAATCCAATCATGTGGTTCCTTTCCTGTTCATCGGTTTCCATTTGGAACAATTCCAGTAACATTTGGAAGTTGCCGGCATGGGACCTCAGGTTATGAGATACGATGTGTGCAAAATTCACAAGCCGCTTGTTCTGATCGCTGATAATAGCCATGGTCTTCAATTGTACCTCCTCAATTTGCTTTCTTTTGGAGATGTCTTCCCTTGTACCCAGCATGACCAATGGTTTTCCTTCGTCAGACCATTTGATCACCTTTCCGTGGCTGGCAATCCATACCCAACTGCCATCTTTGTGGCGCATGCGGTACTCACATTGATAGTAGTCAGTCTTTTGCGTGAAACAATCATCAAGACTTGTATTCACGATTTGAACGTCGTCTGGATGGAGTTGCTTGAACAGCTCAGTAATCCTATGCAAAGGAACCTCTGCGATTTGGTAACCGAGCATTTGAAAACAACGGGAATCATTCGTCATCTTATTTGAAGTAAGATTCCATTCCCAGGTACCTATTTGCGTAGTTTCAATTACGTTGTTTAATCGCTGACGTTCTTTTTGGAGTCTCTCCGAGGTCTTAATCCGTTCTGTAATGTCTTTAATCTGAGATATAAAATACAGTGGTTCATTATCAGCACTTCTTACTAGGGCTACGGTTAGAGAGATCCAAACTACCCGGCCATCTTTGTGAAAGTACCGCTTGCTCATCCCGTACGTATCTGCTTCTCCATTGATGAGCCTGGCCACATGGGCCAAATCTTCGTTCAGGTCATCCGGATGCGTAATGTCCTGGAAGGACAGCAACATGAGCTCGCTTCTTTCATAGCCAAGAATATTGCAAAGGCTATTGTTTACTTTTATCCAGTTGCCTTCGGGTGATACCAATGCCATGCCGATGGGTGCATGGTCAAATGCAGTTAAAAACTTATTGTGGTTGAGTTCCAGCGTTTCAATTAATCGTCTTTGCGGCGTGATGTCTTGGATCGTTCCTACCAGCTTAATGCATTGGTTGTTAGAAAATTCCGCTTGCGAATTAACTTCAATCCATTTCAGGTTGCCTTTGAGCGTTTTAATTTGAAACTGACTGGTCAAAGGTTTACCGGTAGCAATAGATTTCCTCATCTGATCATCTATGCTCTCGATCATCGCTGCAGGGACGTAAAAAGAAAGCGCCTCCTTAATGGTTGGAGTAAAGTTTTCGGGCGTTTCAAAGATTTTTTTTGTAATAAAATCCCAAAACACCTCATTATTTTCGAGGTTTACTTCCCAAATCCCAATTTTAGCCAGCTCAGCAGCTTTTTTGTATAACTCTAATTGGTGATTCATTAATTGATGCGCGCTAAGTTCATTGTCAAACCAAATATAGTATTATGTCTGCCATTTTTATTATAGCTTATTGGGCAAAAAGTTAAATAATATCTGGTTTTTAGCCCTAATGATTCTCAATCAGGGCGGATCTCTGAAATTTCCTCGCCTCTTTTTTTCCCAGTATTTGAATGCTGAAAATTACAGGAGATAGGGGCACTGCCTGCGGATCTGTCGCAACTGAATTAATGTGCTCGGCAACAGGTAAGCCTTCAACGATCTCACCGAAAATAGTGTAATCAAGGTCCAAACGTGGAATGCCACCTACGGTTTTGTATACTTCACGATTAACTTTCGATATTTTTCTACCCGTTTTCTTTTCCACCGAATCGAGCTGTTGATCGGTATAGACTTTACCTGCTACCAGGTAGATCTGGTTGAAGTAGGAGCTCTTTTCGGGATTGTCATCCCTGCCAGCGCCTAGTGCGCCGCGTTTATGAATGAAGTTGCTGTCAATTTCTGCCGGGAGTCTCACCGAAATTTTTTTAGGATGTAGCGCTTCGCGTGCAAGAATAGGTTCGTCCAGTTCGCCGGCCTGACTCACAAAATCTTTTATTACCCTGTTAAAATAGGCGTTCTTATAGGTGCCTTTTCTAATCTGTTCCAAAAACATTGCTTTATGCCGGGGAGTCTGGTCGTACAACATGATCGTAATGTTCCCTTGATTGGTCTGTAACCGCACGAAACTGGTCTGGGCGTTAATACTGCTGTTTAAGAAACAGAAGGCCAGCAGTATAGTTAAAAGCCTTATTTGCATTTCTGAAGATCTACAACAATCATGACAGGGAAATGATCAGAAGGTAACCGTGCTTCAAACTCCTTTAACTTTAATTCTTTTGGGAAATTTCCGCCAGTATTTACATTGGATTGTTTTGCCGATGGGCTGCGATAAGTGTCGGTCAACACGCCATAGCGCTTGACCACCGCACAGTTGGAAAGAAAAATATGGTCAATCCGGCTGTCCGTCATGGCGTTGCTATCAAAGTGATTAAAGGTACCATTCAACGCATATTTTAATTCCGTGGTGGTGTAAGCATCCTTTAACTCCGAACCGCTTAAGATACTGAAGATTTCATTGTTCTGATCCACATTAAAATCACCGGTCAAAATGGTTGGCTCATCTGCCGCTAACGCTTTGATCTTGGCAAGAATTAGTTTTGAGCTTTCTCTTCTAGCTGTTACGCCTACATGATCAAAGTGGGTATTAAAGAAGAAAAACTTTAAGCCAGAGCTGATCTCCTGAAACTGGCCCCAGGTGCAAATCCTTGGCAAAGCAGCATCCCAGCCTCTATTTGGCTTGTCTGTCTTTTCAGATAACCAGAAATGACCTTCCTGTATCAACTTGAACTTGTCTTTCTTAAAAAATATAGGGGCATATTCCCCAGCTTCCTTGCCATTGTCGCGACCCACGCCAATGTGGCCATAGGCGGGCAGATTGCCCGATAGGTCATTGAGCTGCTCATTCAGAACTTCCTGAGCCCCAAAAATATCAAAATCATGAAACTTGATCAGGTCTGCAATCACAGGTCCACGGAGTTCCCAACCATTACCATCTCTTTTGTCACCGTTATTCTTGTACCTGATATTGAAGGTGGCGACATTAAGCTGCTGTGCCTGAACGATGGTCGACAGCATCAGTAGTAGCATTGCAATTAGTAATTTTGGTGATTTCATATCGAGGATTTATGGCTGAATATCAAGGTTAATAAGATTGATTGCTCAAAACTAACGGTTTGATCAGAAATTGGTGATTTTTTGATAATATTGTTTTACACACTACGCTGAATCCTATACTCAGACGCTATGAAATTAACACAAGTAGACCGCAAGTTCAGATACCTCTTCATCATGCTCATTATAATGGTTTGGCCACTGGTTGAGTTGTCTGCGCAGACAAAACACAGCAAAACATCAGCATTCAAATCCTACCGGGGCTTGATTATGGCCGGCTATCAGGGTTGGCACAATGCTCCAGAAGATGGTGCAGGAAGAGGCTGGTACCATTATACGTCAAAAGGTAAATTCGAGCCAGGTAGTACCAATGTAGATTTGTGGGCAGAGACCAGTGAATATCCGAAGGTGTATAAAACCCCTTTCGTTTTTGCCAATGGGGAATCCGCTTATCTGCAAAGTGCCTATGATGAAAGCACGACTGACGTGCATTTCAGATGGATGAAAGAATATGGCCTGGATGGCGTCTTCATGCAGCGATTTGTTTCAGAAATCAGGGGCAAATCCGGCAAGAATCATTTCAATACGGTGTTAGGAAATGCGTTCCGCGCTGCAGAAAAATACCATAGGGCCGTTTCGGTGATGTATGACCTTTCTGGCTGCAGGGATAGCGTGGATGTAGCCGTATTGATCACGGACTGGAAGAATTTGGTGGATAGCATGAAGATCACGAGCCGGGGTAACCATCAAAGTTACCTGTACCATAATGGCAAACCCCTGGTGGTACTTTGGGGAGTAGGTTTTAACGACAACCGAAAATACAGCACAAAAGATGTCGCAAGAATGGTGGACTTTCTACAGAATGATCCGCTTTATGGAGGCTGTGCAGTGATGTTAGGTGTTCCCACATATTGGAGGGAGTTTGGCAACGACACCGAGAAGAATCCAGCCTTGCACGATTTGATAAAAAAAGTGGACATTGTTCATCCCTGGACAATCGGGAGGTACAGCGACGACCGGACCTATGCGCAATATGCAGCAGTGCAGCAGAAGGATTTGGAATGGTGCAACAAAAATAAGCTTGACTACGTAGGCGTAGTGTTTCCAGGATTCAGCTGGCACAATATGAACCCCAAATCACCTGCTAATCAAATACCCAGGAATCGCGGCTCGTTTTTTTGGAAACAGCTGTCAGGTGCTATTCAAAATGGCGTAAACATGTTATATGTCGCAATGTTTGACGAAGTAGATGAGGGGACCGCTATCTTTAAAATCTCTAAAAATCCCCCTGTCGGCGCAAGTACATTCGTCACCTTTGAAGCCGGTATCCCTTCTGATTATTACTTGTACCTCTCTGGGTATGCAGGGCGGATGTTGCGGAAACAAACTCCTTTTAGAATCGACGTTCCAGCACCAAAATATAAATAATTACACTTAATTTCGTGTATGCTAAAACGAAACTATCTACTGTTATTGGTCCTATCCATAGTCGCTTCTTGCAGTCAGCCGGCTAAAGATCCCGCAGTTAAAACGCAAGCTGACCCGCATTCATTTGCTACTCCGGGATTGGCGGTTGTTAAACACCTTGATTTGGCAATTGATGTTAATTTCGTAAAAAAGGAAATCAGTGGAAAGGCCAGTTGGACAATCGAAAACCTCAGCGGGACTGATGAAATCATTTTTGACGACAACAATCTGGACATACAAAAGATCACTCTTGGAACGGAAGAGAAGGAAACGACTTTCAAACTTGGACCTGTAAAGCCGTTTATGGGAAATGCGCTTCAGGTGGCGATAGGTAAAGATACAAAAGTCGTGAATATCTATTACAGCACCAAGACTGGTGCAACGGCGCTTCAGTGGCTTAATCCACAGCAAACTGCAGGCAAAAAACTACCATACTTGTTCACGCAATCAGAAAGCATTGCTGCGCGCAGTTGGATCCCTTGTCAGGACAGTCCGGGTATCCGGTTTACTTACGCTGCCAAAGTTTCTGTGCCTAAAGACCTTATGGCGTTAATGAGTGCAGAAAATCCACAGGAAAAAAACTCAACAGGTATATATAATTTTAAACAGACACATGCCATACCTTCCTATTTGCTCGCATTGGCGGTTGGGGATATAGTTTTTAAGAAGGTGGATGAGCGGACGGGTATTTATGCCGAGCCTTCTGTGTTAGCTAAAGCCACATATGAGTTTGCAGATATGGGTAAAATGGTTAATGCTGCAGAAAAGCTGTACGGACCTTACAGATGGGGACGTTACGATCTGCTTATCTTGCCTCCAAGTTTTCCATTTGGTGGCATGGAAAACCCTAATCTAAATTTCATTACGCCAACAATTATTGCGGGCGATAGGTCGCTGGTGAGTATTATTTGTCATGAACTGGCCCATAGCTGGAGTGGAAACCTGGTCACCAACGCAACCTGGAATGATTTCTGGCTCAATGAAGGATTCACCAACTATTTCGAACGTCGCATCGACGAGGCATTGTATGGCAAAGAAGAAGCGGAGATTCAGGAGGAATTTGCCAGGAAAGCATTGGCGGAGGCAGTAGCCGATTTAGCAAAACACCCGGAGGATACTTTCCTAAAGACCAATTATGCTAACAGAAATCCTGACGAGGGCACCAACGATATCGCCTACGAGAAAGGGTACTTCTTTTTAAGGGTAATTGAAGATGCGGTAGGAAGGCAGAAGTTCGATGCCTTTTTGAGAGGTTACTTTGACTCGCATGCGTTTACATCGGTTACATCAGCTGATTTTCTAGACTATTTGGACAAGAACCTTATAAAGGGCGACAAGGCCTTAGCAACCAAGATCAGAGCAAAAGACTGGGTATACGGCCCAGGCATACCGTCAAATATTGTCTACGGAAAAACACTGTACCAGGAAGGGGGCAAATTTGCAAAGATTGATGCGATGCTAAATGTTTGGGAAAACGATCCAATGTATAATCCTGGATTGTTTCGTGTTGAAGTAGTGACCAGTAACGAAAAAAAATATTTATTGAGCAGGTTGCCACAAAACATAAGCCCAGATCAAATGAATTATATGGACCAGACGTTTCATTTTACAGCGTCCAACAATACAGATGTACAGCTGGCCTGGTACCTATTGGCGATACGACATAATTATACGCCTGCAAATGAAAGAATTGCTTCCTATTTGATGGAGAATGGCCGAATGTGGCATATCATACCGTTGTATAAGGAAATGCTAAAGACCGCTTCAGGAGCTAAAAAAGCCCGTGAAATTTATAAAGTAGCCCGGCCGAACTATCATCCGATGACCTATACCGCACTGGATAAAAGTCTTAAATGATGTTTATAGGAGCTGAAATATTTATAGAACCCGGACAAACTGAGTCCGAGATCTTCCATTGGTTTAAGCTGATGAGCGATCACGGGATGGGGCTAACCCGGATCAGGATGTTCGAAAATTACATGCGCAAAGGTGACGACTGGGACTTTAGCTTGTTTGACCTTGCTTTTCTTGCTGCAGAAAAGTACGACATCAAGATTTACGCTAACCTTTTCCCCGAAACAGAATTCTCTGATGTGGGTGGGTTTAAGTTTCCGAAGAGCGAGGAAAATTTCCGCTCGATTGCTAATTATATTCAGCATGTGGTTGAGCACTTTAGTGCATTCAAGTCTCTGTATGGCTGGGTACCCATAAATGAACCTGGTGCGGGGGAGTTACCGACAGATGTGTTTACCACCCAAAAATACGAACAATGGCAGGCCAATAAGCCCGTTGCTTCTTACAATAGCAATGGCTTTACTACGTTTGAACTTGCCGAACAGCGGTTTCTGCTTCATTACAATACCTGGTTTTTAAAATGGCTTACGGACGAGATCAGAAAATATGATGCTTACAGGCCTATACATGTAAATAACCACGACCTATTTAAAAATGCGGCGGAATATGAATTTCCTGCCTGGAGGGAATTCCTCGATAGCTTAGGAGGGTCCGCTCATGCCAGCTGGCATTTTGATTACTTTGATCGCAGTCAATTTGCTGTTGCCATGTCTGCCAATGCGGAGATGCTCAGGTCAGGGGCTGGTCCGATACCTTGGTTCATGACTGAACTTCAGGGAGGTAACAATACCTATAGCGGTAAACGACCGCTATGTCCTACTGCAGACGAAATTTCACAATGGCTCTGGATTAATATCGGTGCAGGGAGCGAAGGCGGGATGTTTTGGTGTTTAAACCCAAGAAGATCAGGGTTCGAGGCCGGAGAATGGGCAATGTTAGATTTGCTGGATCAACCCACAGACCGACTCGTTATGGCCGCGCGTATTGCTGAAACAGTCAGCTTGAAAGCTAGCTTTTTCGAAGATTTTGAAGTCGTCGACTCCGGGATAAGTGTGCTTTACACACGGGAGTCATTGTGGATTGAACAAGCGCTACAGATCAAAGGAGTAGAACTGGAAGGAAGAATGATTGGAGGTGTCATGAAATCAGCGCTCAGTTATTTCGAGGCTTTGTCTGAAATGGGCGTTCATACCTCATTTAATGAAATCGGAGAGTATGATTTTACGCAGGAAGATTACTGTGGTAAAACAATCATTTTAGCGCATCAGATCAGCATACCTTCAAAGTATTGGCATTCTCTAAACGGATTTGTAGAAAAGGGCGGGAAGTTGATCGTAGATGGGCTCACAGGATATTATGACGAGAATGGGTTATGTGTAATGGGCGCTAACTTTCCTTTGAAGCCAAGCTTTGGTGCGGTGGTCAAGGAGTTTAAATTCAACGGCAATATGTTCGATCTTCCTTTGATTGATGGGCAATATCTGTTACAAGGGCACCTATGGAAGGGACTGCTCAAAGTTGAGGAAGCCACTTCGATTGCAGAGAGCAGAGGCACTTCCGATGAACTGGAGATTCTGGCCTGCCGAAATTTCTTTGGACGGGGCGAGGTAGTTTGGATACCTGCTATGACGGGGCTCGCTTCAAGAATCCAGCGAAACTACGCTGCGCTTTCTGAGTTCGTAAGACAAGAATTGCGGGTCTCTATCTCTCATTTGCCTTTAAGCTTTAAAAATCATCATCCAGGCCTATTGATCAAATTGATTAAAAATGGCAACAGCTATATTTCGATCTTTGTTAACAAATCTGGAGCATCCCAAAATATCCCATTATTCATCAATGACTTAGTGTTTAAAGAGCTTGTTTTTAGCGCTAGTCAGCCGAATTCTTTTACTGATAATGTTATCCATATTCATCAAGAGGAAACATTGGTTGTAGAATGGACGATGAAGGCGTAACTTTGTGAATGCTTGAAATTGTTTACCAGGATGATCACATCATTGCGATAAACAAGCCACATGGCTTGTTGGTTCATCGCTCTTCTATTGCAAACGACGCTAAAGAATTCGCCCTGCAACTTTTAAGAGATCAGGTTGGACGACATGTGAGTCCTGTTCATCGGCTGGACCGGAAAACCGGGGGACTTTTATTATTCGCTTTTGAGAAAGACGTAGAGATCGCGCTACATCAGCAGTTTCAGAACACATTGGTCAAGAAAAAATACCTTGCTGTTCTAAGAGGGCATAGTCCTGATCAACAAGACATAGATTATCCATTAGCCAAGGAGAATGGTACGATTCAAGAAGCATTTACCTCATTTAGAACAATAGAAAGGGCAGAGTTAGCGGTACCTTTTGGTAAACACGAAACTTCACGATATTCGTTGGTAGAAGCCACACCTACCACAGGAAGAATGCATCAGTTACGCAGGCACTTCGCGCATATCTTCTATCCGATAATTGGTGACAGAAAACACGGCTGCAATAAACAGAACAAGTTTTTTAAGGAAAATTGGGAGATGACTACCATGTTATTGCATGCATCTGAACTGGAATTCAGCCACCCTGTGTCTGGAGAATTGATTCAACTGAAAGCGGAAACAGGTACGGAATTTAATAGAATGAAAGCGCTGATGGGCTGGTAAAGCCGGGCTCATTATTCATCTATTTGTCATAACATACATCGGCTAACTTCATCCTGACTTTTTTACTACAAAATTCAATAGTTGAGTATTAACTTTGCTGCGTTTACAAACGAGTTCTTGTAAATTTAACAGCATTACGATGAAAATTCTTTACAAGTTAATTGCCCTCAATATTTTAATCTTTTTCTTTTCCAGCCTTGGAGCCTTCGCCCAGCAAACTACAATCTCTGGAACTATTACAGATGCTGCTACTAAGGAGACAATTCCATATGCGTCATTTATAATTACAGGTAGCGGTAAAGGAGGAAGAACAGATATTGATGGTAAGTATCAAATTGCATTTAGCGGCAACTTCTCTGAGCTTAAGTTCAGTTATATCGGTTACAAGACGGTTACCCGTACGCTGAAAGTTGGGCAGACTCAGGTGATCAATGTGAGCCTGCAAAGTGAGGCAACACAAATGGATGAAGTGGTGATCAATGCAGGCAAAAAACCAAAATATAGCAACAAAGAGAACCCTGCAGTAGAATTGATTCGTAAGGTTATCGCCAATAAACAAAAGAATAAAGTGGAAAACTACGACTATGTAGCCTATCAAAAGTATGAGCGCATGTTGTTTTCTATGAGTAACCTTTCCGATAAATTCAAAAACCGCAAGGTGTTCCGCAACTATCAATTTCTTTTCCAGGAACAGGACTCTACAAAAATTGGCGGAAAAAATGTGCTACCGGTATTCCAACAAGAGAAATTGTCAGATAACTATTTCAGAAAAAACCCTGAGAAGTTGAAGACCGTAGTCATTGCAGACAAGCAAGTTAATTTTGATGAGCGTTTTGTAGACAATAAAGGTTTGAGCACTTACTTCGAGCGGATGTATCAGGACATTGATATTTATGACAATAACATTTCTGTTGTGAGTAATCAGTTATTGAGTCCAATTGCAGATGGCGCACCAGGTTTTTATAAATATTTTATCACCGATACGATTTCTACGCAAAGTGGTCAACTCGTTGAACTGTCGTTTACTCCACGTACTAAGGCTGACTTACTTTTCGAAGGAAAGTTATACGTGACGCTTGATGGGAACTACGCGATTCAAAACGCATTTCTTTCTGTGAATAAGAACATCAATCTAAACTTTGTGAGGGCATTGGAAGCAAAGCTAGACTTTGAGCAGAGCCCGGACCGCAGGTACCATTTAAGTAAAAGTAATTTAGTGGTTGATTTTGGGCTCACAAAAAATAGTGGTGCCGGGTTTACTGGTGAGCGGACGGTTAGTTTCAGAAACTACAGGATCAATGAAAAGTTGCCGGATACCACTTACAATGGCAGCTCTAACTTGATTGTTGCTGCTGACGCGCAAACACGATCTGAACAATTCTGGGACACCAACCGTCCCGAAAGATTAAATGCCATCAACTCCAGGGTTTATAGTAATTTGGATACACTGCAAAGTATACCTTCGTTTCGAAGAACGATGGATGCGGTGACGGTGCTTTTTGCTGGCTATAAAGACTTTGGCGCTTTTGAAGTTGGTCCGGTGAATACATTCTATAGTTTCAATGGTGTGGAGGGTTTCAGATTGAGGCTGGGGGGTAGGACAACTCCAGCACTTAGCAAAAGATATTTCTTCGAAACCTATGGTGCTTACGGATTTACCGATCAGAAGTTGAAGTATTTTTTAAGTGCAACTTATTCGCTTAACAATAAGTCTGTTTATGCTTTTCCTCAAAATTTTGTGAGGGCAAGTTTCCAAAGAGACACAAAAATCCCAGGACAAGAACTCCAATTTGTACAGGAGGATAACTTCTTGCTTTCTTTCAAAAGGGGTGAGAATAACATGATGCTTTACAATGACTTTTACCGGGTCGATTATATAAAAGAATTTGAAAACCATTTCTCTTATACCGTTGGCTTACGTAAATGGGACCAAACCCCTGCTGGTTCATTGTATTTTACTGGATCGAGCAACATTCCTTTTAACAGGAACAACAATATTAGTACTTCTGAGGCTTCGCTATCCTTGCGATTTGCACCACATGAGAAATTCTACCAGGGCAAAGTGTACCGTACGCCAATTATTGATAAGTATCCAACCTATAATTTGCGCTATACTGCGGGTATTAAAGGCGTACTTGGTGGTGAGTACAACTATCACAACTTTTTAGCGAGCATAGATAAACGAGTTTACCTGTCACAACTAGGCTATACGGATGTAACGCTAGAAGGGTCTTACATCATTGGTAAAGTCCCATTCCCACTTTTATCGATTCATCGTGCAAATCAGACTTATGCTTACCAGCTAAATTCCTACAATCTCATGAATTTCCTGGAATTTGTAAGTGACCGCTATGCAAGTATTAATATCGATCATAATTTCAATGGCTTCTTTTTTAACAAAATCCCGCTGCTCAATAAACTCAAGCTTAGAGAAGTGATGTCATTCAAGGGATTGTATGGAGGACTGAGAGATGAAAATAACCCCTCGGCAAACAGCAGCGCAATGCAGTTCGTCAGAAATGAAAATGGCATTCCAATCACCAATTCACTAAACAAAGGCCCTTACATGGAAGGTAGTGTTGGCGTTGGAAATATCTTTAAAATTCTTCGCGTTGACTTAGTGAAACGTTTCACTTACCTTGATAACCCTGAAGTATCAGAGTGGGGGATCAGAGCCCGGGTGAAGTTCGATTTTTAGTTGAAGGACTGCTAGGCAGCTATTCTTTGCAAAATAACTTTGCATGGAACTTGGGAAGTGACCAAAACATGATGTTTTTTGTGGAGCGGGATTCCCAGATAATCCCCTGGCTGTAGATGATGCACTTCCTCTTCAATGTGGATTGAGCAGGTTCCCTCTACAATCAGAAACCTTTCATATTCATGGTCATGTACCTCCTGAGGTGCCATAGATTTGATCCAGGCGATTGCAGTAATTCCTTGTTCATTATGGTAAAGTATTTTTGCAAACACCTCATCGAAATCCTGAGGAGTGGCCATATCCGGCCTTTCTAGCCATGGAAGGTATTCTGCAACGGTAGCGCTTTCATTTAACAGCGGAGGAGCCTCAAATATTTCTCCAGCCTTCATTCTATCTATATAATCCAGGGTGGCCAGTAAGAAAGGCTTGATAATTGGATCAGGTGTAATGGCATTCGCGATTGCATAGTTTTCAAGCGCAATTTCAATAGCAACGATTTCGGCTAAAATCTCCGGATAGGTATGTGTCATCTCCTCAATGAGCGTATTCTCATGAAGTTCAGTCTCACCCAATACATATAATTCCAGTAATCCTGAGGATAGCAACTCTTCTTTTTCCATTCTTTTGATCCTGCTGCTTGCCTAATACTTGTTCGGCTTAGAGTACGCCATAAAGTTAGAGAATAAAATTCACTAAGCAAAATTCATGATATTGTATACATTTGATCAGATCATGCGGAAACTTTTACAGCGACTTTTTACGGGATTGTTAGTTCGATTGGCAAATAGATATAGCTCTCGACCAGATCCAGTACGTGTTCATGAGGCATTAACAGGTTTGTATAATTCTATTCAGCAGCAGCCAGGAAAAAGAGGGGTTGTGGTGGATCTAACTGACCAGGATAAAGTCATTGTTTTTTCTGACCAGCATAAGGGCACACGAAATAGCATTGACGATTTCGCTTTGTCGGAATCCACATATCTGGGCGCATTGGACTACTATGATAAACAAGGATTTCTCTACTGCAATCTCGGTGATAGTGAGGAGTTCTGGAAAAATCACGTCCTTGGGGTGCTGAGTTGCAATACCCAAACCTTTGAGGCAGAAAAGCGGTTCCTTAAAAGAAATGCCTTCATCAAACTTTTTGGTAATCATGACCTCTACTGGGACAATGATCCATTGGCTTGGTTTCAAATTAAGCGAATATATGGGGCGAGGCTGAAAGTGGCTGAGGGTGCGGTTTTTCGATTTAATATTGGCAACACACCACTTTCCATCTTCATGACCCATGGCCACCAGGGCGATCTGCAAAGTGATGGAAACTGGTTTAGTAAATGGTTTGTGTCTAATATTTGGGCGCCTTTGCAATCATTTTTTCAAATCAATTTGAATACGCCGGCATATGACAATAGTTTAAAGTCGGCACACAATGCCATTATGTATGCCTGGACCGCCAAGCAACAGAATCTTGCCTTAATTACAGGGCATACGCATCAACCGGTGTTTAAATCCCTAACTCATCTGGAACGGGTATACCTCAGACTGGACGATGCGAAGACTAAAGGCGATCTTGCTACCATTCAGCTTTTAGAGGCAGAGCTACTAGCTGGAAAAATTACTGGTGAGACCAGTCCACGCATAGACCATTCAAAAAATACGTATTTCAATGCAGGATGTTGTTGTTACAGTGATGGAGATATCACGGGAATTGAGATCGAACACGGGATGATCCGGTTGATCAAATGGAAGCTTAAGGATAATAAAGCGGAGCGGGTAATCTTAGAGGAGGATTCTCTTTTAACCCTTCTAGATAATAGTAAAGAATATAAAATGGAGTAATTCAAGTCTTTAAAATTTTGAATTACTCCACAGTACGACTACTCAGGGTATTCATTGGCAAAGTTAGCATAACGTGCCTTAGCATCCTGTTTGTAACCTTTGGCTTTGTCGATCCATTCCGGGGCTTTATCTTTGATATCGTCCACGATTGATCTGCCTGTCAGTTCATCTTTTTTAGTGATATATTTAATGGCTCCGTATACTGCGGCTCCAATTAAAGCTGTTTTTATTAATCCCATGTTGAGTTGTTTTTAATTTGTATACCCAACATCTCAGTGTATCAAATGTTTTTAGAGATTGAATTTAATTGAAAATACCTATTTTCAATTTACCAAATAACAGCCCATGAGCCGTTGTTAACTTGTAAGTTTTTAGTTAAAAACTTACAACCATAATACTAGCTTTTCTTGGCTTCTTTCTGCGGACGTATAATTAGCCTTAGAGTAGGGTCGTTGGTCACAAAACTCCAGAACCAGTTAAAAGCTAATTTTCCTTTGTTCCTGAATCCTGCTATAGGTATAATATGAATAAATAACCATACGATCCATGCAAAAAAACCTTTAAAGAAACCTTTAGGTAAATCAACCACAGCTTTAAATTTCGCAATGATGGCCATACTGCCTTTATCATTATAATGGAAGGGCTTTAATGATTCACCTTTTTCTAGCCTTAAGAAATTGTCTGCCAATAGTTTTCCTTGTTGAATGGCTACCTGTGCGAGCTGAGGATGTCCATTCGGGAATTTCTCGTCGGTAGCTTGCAGGCATTGATCGCCTATCACAAAAATGTTGGCTGAGTTCTGAAGCCTGTTAAATTCGTCTACAAGAATCCTCTTGCCTCGTCCTACAGCTTCTGCAGGTAATCCAGGTACTGCCCGGGCAATTACTCCGGAAGCCCAGATTAATGTTGAGCTGTTGATGCTTTCGCCATTTCCAAGAATTACCTTGTCATCCACATAGTCTTTAACGAGGGTGTTTAATAGTACATTTACACCTAGTTTATTCAACACTGCGTACGCCTCGTCCTGCGATTTTTTACTCATTGGCCCCAGTAAACTATCACCAGCATCTACCAAATAGATTCTTCCCTGGCCTTTTCTTGCGGTCGGATAATCCTTAGTAACGATATTGGTGTTCATCTCTGCGAGCATTCCCGCAAGCTCAACGCCGGTGGGACCACCCCCTGCAATGACTACATTTCCCAAGCGCTCTTTGTCCCGGATATTGGTTGCCCTGACTGCTTCTTCCAGGCGTAGGAGAATATGATTCCTCATCTGCAAGGCATCATCGATGGTTTTCATTGGTAACGCTTTTGCTTTCACGTTTTCCATGCCGAAGTAGTTCGTTTCGGTTCCCATGGCCAACACCAGATAGTCATAAGATATGGACCCGTTTTCCGTCTCGATGGTATTGTTCGCCTGATCAAGATTGGTCAGTCCACCCATATAATAGGTTAGGTTTTCCTTACCCTGAAACATGCGTCTAAATGGATAACTGATATTCGAAGCCTCGATAAACGCGGTGGAGACCTGATACAGCAATGGAGGAAAAAAGTGGTAGTTATTTTTATCTACCAATATGACCTCGTATTCTTTATGGTTGGCGAGTTTTTTCGCCAGGTTTAACCCGGCGAAACCACCTCCAACAATCACTATTTTTTTAGTAGGAGACATCTTCATGAAGTAAAATTCCTTCCCTGATTGAGTTCATTAATGGTAGATCGATTTCGCAATCAATAGCTTCACAGTGTTGGTGATCTTTGTGGTCCAGTTGTAACGTACCCACACGTACTTCCTCGTTAAAAATCTCGTACTTATTGTTGCCTAAAGCGTGAATGTCGAAGAAGTATCCTTTTCCATCCCTTGCAACCTCTATTCGGAATTGTTCCATAATCAGTGTATTTGTTCATAGAATCAACAATGTATTCGGCTAAATGTTTAAGGTACATCCCGGGGTACTTACATAATTCATCAACAACTATTATCTTTAAGTTATGAAGGTCATCATCTTGCCGTTTCTATTTTTTTTATCCTTAACAGGTTTTTCACAGAAAAAATATGCGCCTAAGCGAATAGAAATGAGTCAGGGATTCGGTGTCAACGCCTTTGAGTGGGATTTTGAAGACGCCAAAAATTCGCTGGTCATCAATGAACAGCAGCTTTCTGCAATGAAGTCCTTCACCGCCATTCGCCATTACATGGACTGGGATAAGTTAGAGGCACAGGAAGGTAGCTATACTTTTAATCCTACAAAGAGTGGGGGATGGAATTATGACGCCCTTTATGAGCGGTGTAAAAAGGAGGGCATCATGGTGCTGGCCTGTCTCAAAACGATACCCGCCTGGATGCAGGCTTCCTGGCCGGAAGACCAAAGAGATGCGGAAAATGTACCCGTTAAGTTTGGTAAGCGCTTTTCTGACCCTTATTCGTACATTGAGCAAGCCAAAGTTGCCTTTCAATTCGTTGCCAGATATGGCGGCAATACTAAGGTTAACCCTAAGTTATTAAGCGTAAATACCACACCGCGCTGGAATGGTGATCCTGTGAATCAAGTGAAAATTGGTTTAAATTATATTAAATATATAGAATGCGACAATGAGCGTGACAAATGGTGGAAGGGTGCGAAAGCTTACAGCTCCGGAAAAGACTATGCGGCAAACCTATCTGCATTTTATGATGGTCATAAGAATACCATGGGACCTGGGGCAGGCGTCAAAAACGCAGACCCGAATATTCAGGTTGTTATGGGTGGTATTGCTAAGCCGGACGTAGGATATTTGAAAGAGATGATTGAATGGTGCAGGCTACACCGGGGGTATCGGAAAGACGGTTCAATAAATCTTTGCTGGGATGTAATCAACTACCACTATTATACAGGAGACGATAGCTCGCCAACAGGCGGTGAGTACGGGAGAGGGAAGGCGCCGGAATTGTCTAATGCCGAAAAGATTGCCAAGGAATTTGTGAGTGTGTCGCAACAGTACGCGAAAAATATACCGGTATGGATTACCGAAACCGGCTACGATGTGAATCAGGGAAGTCCCTTGAAAGCTATCCCTATCGCAGGAACGAGTTCGGAACAAACGCAGGCGGATTGGATCCTCAGAACTGTGTTACTCCACCTCAGAAACGGCGTTGATAGGGTGTTTCTCTATCAGACGTACGACTATAATGCCACACTGGCTGGTAAATTCTCCTCTTCCGGACTGTTGACTACGGATAGGAAAAGGAAACCAGCGGCAGACTTTCTCGTTCAGGTCAACAACTTAATGGGACACTATGAATTTGACCAGCTGATCAGCAAGCCTGATTCCCCAATTATCGTGGAACGGTATAAGCTAAATAAGGATAAGATATTTATACTGACCAAACCTACTGATAACGGCAGTACCTATACCTATAATTTATCTTTGCCAGGGGTCAAGACGGCTAAAGTATGTGTACCGGTAGCGGGTGCAGACCATATGGAATCTCAGCTTCTGCAAGTCCTGAACGGGATCGTAACCATCAACGTGTCAGAAACTCCAACTTTTATTTTGCCACTAAGATAAAAGTTGCTAACTTGCTTCTAACCAAAGCAAACCACCGTATGATTCTTTCATTTTTACAACCATTTCGCGACAGCATTTCAGTGTGTCAGATTTTCTATAGGACCTTTTCCAGAATTATTTGTCTTAAGGCATAGTTTAATTGAGTTTCCTCCATTCGATTAGCTGATTTTTCAACGCAAATAACCAAATGAATAAACTTTACATCGCCATTATTGGACTGTTGGTATGGTCTGGTTGTACCTCTACGGAAGACAAAAAAGCCAATATAGTCCCTGAAAACCCACTCTTTAAGTTGCTGGATTCTTCCAGAACGAACATTTTCTTTAGCAATCACATATCCGAAGATTTCGACAGGAACATTTTTAACTATCCTGCATTCTATAATGGTAGTGGTGTCGCTGTTGGTGATTTAAACGGAGATGGGAGAGATGAGGTCTATTTATCCGGCAACATGTCTGCGAACAAATTATATTTCAATCAGGGGAATATGCAGTTCCTTGACATCACAGCTATCTCTGGTACAGCCGGTAAACCTGAAGGTTGGAAAAACGGAGTCAATATGGTCGACGTCAATGGGGATGGAAAGTTGGATATTTATGTCTGTTACTCGGGAGATTTTGATGAGGATACCCGAAAAAATCAGCTTTTCATCAATCAGGGCCTAAATGCAGAGGGCATGCCTACCTTCAAAGATGAGGCAGAGAAATACGGCCTTGCTGATCCTGCTTACAGCACACAATCCTACTTTTTCGATTATGACCGTGATGGCGATTTGGATCTCCTTCTTGTGAACGAGAATATCAAGGTTTTGAGCAATCTAGATGACATTACTATTCAGGCGCTGAGGAAAAAATCAGATCCGTTCTCTGGTTCAAAGTTTTATAAAAATGACAATGGGCAT
>Ga0247814_10000777_pt1 | contig 22317 bp, 23 predicted proteins | sample UWRJL179409R1_FD_179947 | JGI IMG/M metagenome (GOLD analysis project Ga0247814, IMG submission 179947) | Plant litter microbial communities from Arlington Agricultural Research Station in Wisconsin, United States - UWRJ-L179-409R-1 | ecosystem: Environmental > Terrestrial > Plant litter >... | reverse complement strand
AAGCAATGGGAAATTTTGGTAGGTAAGCTTATTTTATGTATACTTAGGGAGGGATTCGCGTCTAGAGGTATGGGTTTTTGGGGATGAGTTGAACGAGGTAACCCTCTTCCTTAAGTTGCCTAACTATGGCTTCACTAGGTAGCTCTTTGAAAATGATGGCAGAAAGGACTTGTCCGGGAATCAGTTTTGACCGCATGAACACATCTAGAATTAGTTTTTTGAACCTTAACTTTAGAAAGGCTGGCTCAGAAAAGCTCGCCTTTTTAAGCTCATTACTTGGATGGTAAAAATTCGGATTAAAGTACTTAAAAGCTACTGCCGGTAGATTCATTCCCGCAGCAAATTTCTCAAATTCTCTTCCTGATATTTTGTAAACAAAGTTTCCGACAGGCTCAAAGGAGAACCTATTTTTCCACAGGCGGCCCTGAAGGTATGGCCAAAAATGAATGATATTGAAAAGGAACAGCAGTAAGGGCATTTTAATTATTGGGTCATGCGGTTCAATAATTACTATTGCCTTTTTTGCCACCCTAATCATTTCATACAGGGCGGCATAAGGTCGCGGGAAGTGATGATAGGATTCCTTACACAGGAGAAAGTCGAAAGATTCATCGGCGTAACTAAGGCATTCTGCATTTTGCGCTGCATACTCCCCTACTATTCCCATCTCATTAGCTACACATAAAAAATCGCTATTTAAATCAGATGCACAGGCATTCATCCCCTTGCTGATTAAATGCTGCGCATCAAAGCCATAGGCGTCACCAACAGTTAACCAATTGGACTTGCCTTCCGTCAATAGTGGCGTTAGGCAGTTGAAAAAGCAAACCTGGAGCCATGTAGCGATCGTACTTCCGCCTGCGCGTTTTTGCGATAAATAGAAATTGAATTTATCAGCTTTATCAGGAAAATGCTTATTATACCAATCGGCATGTTTGCCATAACTTTCTTTGTTGAACATGGCTCTATTTATCTTCGCTTCCATAACCGTATTACGCCTATTATGAAGTAAACGTGGGCATGAAAACAGGATTTCTAGCTAGAAAACAAATAAAGTTACATGCACCCAACGTTTGCCTAATTCGATGCGTATTTGATATGAGGTTATGATTACACAACTGATTGAAGATTGCAAAGCGAATGTTCGTTCAGCGCAGGAAAAACTGTATAAGCAGTATTACAGCGATATGCTTAGGCTTTGTTGTCGGTATTTGAAATCAGACGACCTGGCCAAAGACGCCCTAAACGCAGGATTCTTGAAAGTATTTCAGCACGTTGCTGATTTTGATCAAAAGAAAGGTGAACTCCACGTTTGGATAAAAACAATCATGGTTCGCACGTGTATCGATTTGAGAAGAAAAGAATTGAAGTTTGGCACCCAGATTTCGACTGAAGAATCAGAAGATATATTTATCTCTCCGTCCATACTCGAGAAACTTTACGCAGAGGACCTGCTGCATTACATCAGACAGCTTCCCCAGGCTACTCAATTGGTGTTCAATTTATCCGTCATTGACGGCTACAACCATAAGGAAATAGCGGAACAACTGGACATTGGTGAGGCTACCTCCAGATGGCATCTCTCCGAAGCAAAGCGGAAACTTCGAGCGATGATCTTACCTGCAACTAACCCAATTGATCAATCCACTGAAAATAAAGGGAGGAAGACATGAGAAATTCAGCATGGTATCAAAAGCTTTGGGATAAAAAACTCAATGAACATTCGGTTACGGCTGATGTAGATGCTGCGTGGTCTGACATGCAGAATCTACTAGATCAGCAATTGCCGATAGATCCCCTTGGTGGGGATACCCTCGGTGGCGCAGTAGCCGCGAAATCTGCCATAGGAAAAGTTCTATCATGGCTGACGTATGTCTTGCCCGCAGCAGCTATAATATCCGGCGCCATCTATTTTATGGTGCCCGATCACGCTACGGCAGTCAAGAAAAAAATAGCGAAAGTCAGGCATCGATCTAATCCGCTTCCAGTCGAAACGAATCTACTGATTGATAGTGCTGTATTTCAAAGCAGGGCTGATACTGTTACAGTTCAGGAGTCAAATGAGGCGCTTAATTTAGATACGGCTGGAAGGCAAGGAACTTCGCGGGCATCGCAGCCGTTAAATCGGCCAACGCAAACAACAACAACAACAACAACAACAACAACTGACACGCAGCCTGATGGCAAGCAGCAGCTGACTGGCAACGTATTGGAACTTCCGGAACTCGAAAGATTGGAACTATGGTCATCCGTACCTCTGAACATTCCGAAGCTGGAAGCCTCCCAGGTTGCCGATTTTAAAAGACCGACGACAGGAATCATGCGTTATAAAAAAACCGGGGGGATCAAGGTCAAACCGGAAAAGGTGCAGAAAATTAAGGTAAAACGTCAAGGGACAAGAGAAGAGTTTAAATCACCTGCCTATGGAATTGTAGCAGGTGTTAACGTAAACAGAAACTCGACGATGTATTTTGGCGTGTACGGAACCGTAAAGGTGTATAAGAGGATCACGGCAAATGCAGCTTTACAACTTCATACACCGAGGACTTTCATCGGTACTTATACCAGAGCAAGTTATTTCAGGCCAGACTCTAATCCGGCTATTACATTTACAGATTCACGAAAGATCGCTGTACTCGAATTGCCACTGACCTTGAGCTATCAGTTAACCAGCAAACTTAAAATAATAGGTGGCCCAGTTGTGAGTTTGCCCATCAAACAATCCGCCGTGAAATTGGGTGTAATTGATCTTCCAAAAGACACTTTATTCAATGGCAATAACGTGATAGGCATCATCCAGAACACAAAACCCAATAGAGTTAACTATGGATTTAAAGTTGGTGCCGGTGTTCAGCTCAAGTCGGTAGGAATTGACATGACTTACCAAATCCTATCACCTTACCAGTTTAAGAATAGTCTGGGCACGAACAAACACGCTTATAACACGCTGCAAATAGGGATCACTTATAAACTTGGGAAATAGCCACTAATAACAACCTACAGGGAATTCGCCATATTCAAATTTATAGTCGACTACGATGGCTCCGTTGCTATCAATAGATTTCAGGGTTAACGGAAATCCTGCTTTATTGTAGGTATATATATTGGTCAATTTTTTAATAGATCCGTTTTGTATTTCCTCTACAGCAACCGGTTCATTTACAGACGTAAAATCCAGGGTTCCTAGCCGAAACATCAATACAATATTGCTAAATGGATTTCGATTGAAGCCGTATTTATAGTTATAGACTTTACCCGCTCCATCGTTGTAGGTAACTATATTCCCGTTCTTGTAGCTGAAACGCTGTTCCGATAGGGTTTGATTATTTTGTGTACGTTCAATTTTAGTCACCAACTCATCTGTATAAGTGTAGTTTAAGATGGATGTTGATACCAGTTGATCACCTTCAAAAATCGACTCCTGTTCGTGTAATGGCTGACTAAATGGCTTGACAACTATTGGCTCCAGTAACCTACGTTTAGTGACGGAAGCAGAGCTGTCGGAATACTGTACGCTGACAAGATAAGCACCATCAGCATAACGGATATCAATGCCCTTTTTGCCGTCTTTAATTTTTACAAGGAGATTTGATTGGTTATAACTGAAGACCATATTGACCGTTTTGACGGTACCATCTCCGTCTAATTTGCTTGTTCCGGTAACTTTAGTTAACATGATCAAGGGCGGACAAGAGGTTGGCTCTGCAAGCTGAATTTTTTTACAGGAGAGGTTCAGGACTGTTGCGCATAGCAACATAAGCGTTAATTTGTTTTTCATCGGTTGTATTTGGTTAGCTTAAATAGAATTATGGGGTATGTCTTTGACATAATACGATTAAGATTGCGATAATGCTACAAGGAAGGCTTTTTTTTATTGGATTTGGAGATAGTGAATGAGGTAAAAATGATAAATTGCGTTTGTTATTGCGAGGTTGCGGCCTGCGCCGCAAGGACGGTCGCGGGCGAAGGTGGCAAGGCGATTGGTTGTTGTGCGAGGTTGCGGCCTACGCCGCAAGGACGGTTACTGGCGAAGGTTGCAAGGCGATTGGTTGCTGTGCGAGGTTGCGGCCTGCGCCGCAAGGGCGATCACGGGTAAAGGCAGTAAGGATAAACAAACTCATAGGACATATATTTAATGCATACCGAGACAACCTCCGTTCCAATCTTGAAAACCAAGCAGCACTTCGAAATACTCGATGGACTGAGAGGCATTGCAGCCTTGGCTGTGGTCACCTTTCACTTTATGGAATGGGTTTATGCGGATCCTAGCAAGAATTTTATTGGCCATGGCTTTTTAGCTGTCGACTTCTTTTTCTGCCTTTCTGGTTTTGTAATCGCATATGCCTACGACGATCGCATTGCAAAAATGGGAGTTGCTCAGTTTTTTATTTCCAGAATAATCAGACTTCAGCCATTAGTTATCGCAGGTTCAGTGTTGGGGTTATTGGCATTCCTGTTCGATCCATTTGGTGGACATCCAGAATTATACAGCACTGGAAAAATCTTTTTAACGTTTGTCTGCTCCCTATTTTTGATCCCGTTACCCATTATTGAGGACCGTGGGTTTAACTTATTTAGTTTTAATGCGCCTGCATGGTCGCTGTTCTGGGAATACATTGCCAACATAGTTTATGCGTTTGTACTTTACCGCATCAATGGGCTGTTCTTAAAAACATTGACAGTACTAGCCGCGGTTGCCATTTGCTTTGTAGCTTATCGATCCGGCAACTTGTTGGGCGGTTGGAGTGGGCCGACATTTTGGGATGGCTGCGCTAGAATCTCCTATTCATTTCTTGCAGGATTACTTATCTACCGATCCAAATGGATCATCAAAAACAGGATCGGTTTTGTTGGTCTATCTGCTTTATTATTGCTTGCATTTATAACTCCTTTTTCGACTTGGAACTGGTTATCAGAACTTTTAATCGTATTGCTTTATTTCCCATTGCTCGTCTCACTGGGTGCAGGTGCCCAATTGGCGCCGTCATTAGCAAAAGTTTGTCAGTTTTCTGGAAAGATCTCATATCCATTATACATGACACATTATGCCGTCTTGTGGATGTTCGGAAATTATTACCTCAGTCAGAAACCTGGCACAATGCAGTTGACCTTCATCGTGATCACTGCAATAATTCTCTTAGTTGCCGCAGCTTATCTGGTAATGATTTTATATGATCTTCCTTTGAGAAAATATTTAAGCGAAAGACGGATCAAACGTAGCATGGTAAGCCAGTAAACCATCTATTAATAATTACCCCTTATATACCCTTAGCTTCCGGGTATTGCCTTTTATTGATTTGAGTTTGCCTCTGGCATTTTCTGAATCGAAAGCATTGAACCAGGAAATTGTTACAGCACCAATACTTTTTACGGTTCCTTTTTTGTCGTGGATATCAAAGGCATTGTTGTATTTGATGTCCATGTCGCCCACGGATTTCATAGTTCCTTTTAGATCGTGGATGTCAAAGGCGTTGTTGTATTTGAAAGAGATATTTCCAATCGATTTGATCTTACCTGGGATATCATGGATATCAAAAGACGTATAGTAAGTAAACTTAACTCCATTTACAGATTCAATTTTGCCGGCTGTCGCTTGATCGAAGGAATTAAAATAAGTAATTTTTATATCACCATTAGCCGTCGGTCTATCATTGGGTTCAAACGTGATATCTTTTGAAAACTCAGCGTCATCCTCCCTTGACATGGCATCGCGAACTTCTCCTTTACCACTGATTTTTACACTGAAGTCTTGAAAGACCAAGGTCAAACCATTGATACCAACCCTACGTTCGCCAATTTTGAAGAATGCAGCTTTCAGCTCCTGCCCGATTGCCCATGACCCCTGGCCAACTAATAAACATAATAACACAATGAACTTAAATCTCATGATAGAAACGCGTTAATTCCAGGCCTAATCCTGCATCGTAAATATAGCTATAAATCGATCCGAGTTGCATATTATCAAAACATTTCTTACAATTGCATAACCAATTATGTAATTAGCTATTCATATGAAATTATTTAAAAAAACTGGCAAGATGGCGTTAGGCAGTCGGCTTCGACTCTTCACAGCGAGAATCACTGAAGATGCCGCGGAAATCTATAAACGCTATCAAATCGACTTTACTCCTAAATGGTTTCCGGTATTTTTTGTGCTTTCTGAAGGGGCAGCAAAAACCATTACTGAAGTTGCTGTCGAGATTGGGCATTCGCAGCCATCAGTGAGTAAAATTGTTAAAGAAATGATTGCGGCAGGATTAGTTAAAGAAAATGGAAAGTCGGCTGATAAGCGCAGAAACGTAGTAACGTTGTCCAAAAAAGGCATGGCAATATCTGAACGGCTTGCATTGCAATGTGCAGATGTCGATGCTGCAGTCGAAGGTATTATTGCAGAGGCAAGGAACAACCTCTGGGAAGCTTTGGAAGAATGGGAGTACTTGTTGGATGAGAAATCTCTGATCACAAGGGTTCAACAGCAACGCAAATTCAGGGAGAGCAAAGAAGTTCAGATTGTCGCATTTGAGGACAAATATGCGGAAGCATTCAAAGCCCTGAATGAGGAATGGATTTCAACTTACTTTGAACTGGAAGATGCGGATCGAAAAGCATTAAATAATCCGCATTCCTATATCCTGGATAAAGGCGGCAGGATCTTCGTCGCCCTGTATCGAAACCAAGCAGTGGGCGTCTGTGCGCTCATCAAAATGGACGATCCGGAATACGATTATAAACTGGCAAAAATGGCTGTTTCGCCTACGGTACAAGGAAAAAACATTGGTTGGCTGTTAAGTCAGTCAGTGGTTAATGCGGCAAAGGAACTTGGCGCATCAAAACTCTACCTCGAAAGCAATACTGCGTTGAAACCAGCCATCAATCTTTACCAAAAGATTGGGTTCAAGAAAATTGTTGGAAGATCAACACCTTACGCCCGTTGCAACATCCAAATGGAATTGATTTTGACTAGTTAGTTCGCAGTGCTTTTATCATCGTTGTTTATATTCCTTTGATTCTTCTTGATATCACCAGTGAGCTTGCCAAACTTATAGTTTAGGCTCATATTGAACGTCCGATAGTAACTGTTGCTGGTATTGGATTGGTAAAACTCGTTGGTGCGACTGTATTGGGTGAACGCATATCTAGCCTGAAAGGGATTGTTGAGGCTGGCGGTCACTGTAAGCGCCTTGCTTAGCCAACTTTTTGCGACAGATAGGCCCGAATAAGGATAATCTTTTGAACTTCCCTGGAGGTTAATGTATCGTCTATTGTAACCGCCACTGGCTGTCAGAGCCCAATCGTTTCCCGGCTTGTAGCTCATGCTCGCGAAGGTATTGGTTCTTGGACCTTTGTTCTTGTAGAACTGCCCGTTATCGTAACCGCTAATCCAAACGTAAAATATATTGGTGTTCAGACTTATGTTTAACTTTTTTCCAATGGGGAAATTGTCGTTAAAATCAAGCCTTGCAATCCGGTTGGTTCCTACATTCGCATAAGTATTCAGCGTGAGTGTGTCTGCCAGAAGCCTGGTTACGCTTTGAATTCCGCTACCTGTGTAGAAAAGGCTGGCTTTGACATTAAAATTATGTGTTGCCGATCTGGAGTAATTGAGTTCAACCAGGTTACTGGTCACCGGTTGAAGATCAGCATTCCCTGTGCTAATGATCTGAGGAATGGAGCGGTCTACAAAAGGGTTTAATTGCCAGATACCGGGTCTTTGTAACCGGTTTGTGAAGCCGAAGGTTAGACTTTGGTTATTCGCGAATCTGCGCTGGATGGAGAGCGATGGTACCAGGTTTAGGTAATTCTGATCCAGCACGCTACTATTGGTGATAAAGTTGGCATCTACATGTGTCTGCTCTAATCTAACTCCTGCTTTCAGTGTCCAGTCGGTTAGTTGATAAGTGTAGGAGTTGTAGGCGCTGTATATGTTTTGATGGTAGTTGAACTTGTTAGTCCCATCCGCATCTAACGTAAAAACTTCCTGCCCGTTAATTGATGAGACATTCTGTGCGGCTGACAAACTATAATTGTAACGAAGGATTGCTTTTAACCCCGCTTCTATTGTCAATTTATTGATGGGTTGAATATAGTCTAGCTGGGCTGTATGCTCTTTAGACCCTGCATCGTTTTGCTGGTTGTAATCAGGACTGTTATAATTGATGCGCTGGACCACGCGAAGCTCGTCTTCCTGTGTATTCGTAAAATAGGAATATCTGTAAGAAGCGGTGAGCAATTGATTCTTATTGCGTTTAAAACCAAGTTGATAATTTAGACTGGCATCTATTCCAACGTAACCATTGCTCCCATTTTTTAGTAAGTGATAAGATTGCGGCAAGATGGATGGAGATGAACTATTGAACGTAGTGGAAAAGTCAGACGCTGCATCGTACGCTCCGCGATTATAGTTGAAGTCCGCAGTGACTAAGTGCAGGCTGTCTTGTTCAAAGCTAAGTTCTGCACTACCATACCGGTAGCTTCCGCTATTGCTGCGATCTCCAGCCTGAAGGAAGGTAGATTGTGTTGAAAACGTTTCCCGATAGTCGACAGAACCTGTTGTGGTATGAATCTGCTGACTATTTCCAATGTAACCGTTCACGCCAAATTTACCTTTTTTATAGGTTCCGGTAAAATTCCCAGCAGGGCCCCATGGTACGCTATAACGAGCCATTACGGATCCATTGTAACCGTCCGTTAACTTCTTAGTGGTGATAATATTGATGATACCTGCCAAGCCTTCACTATCATATTTAGCCGGTGGTGTGGTGATGACTTCTATCTTTTGGACTGTATTTGCAGGCATCGATCTAAGGACATCTTTGGGATTATTCGTCATTAGGGCTGAAGGTTTGCCGTTGATAAAGATTCGGTAACTGCTACTGCCTTGGAGCTGTATATTGTCGTCCCCGTCTACAGTCACCATTGGTACTTTGCGAAGCATTTCCATCACCGTCAAGACCTTGTTTTCAGGGTCTGCCTGTATATCGTAGGTGAGCCGATCGATTTCCTGTTTAATGACCGGCTTGGAAGCGGTAACGGATACGGTTTGCAGGTCATTACTTTGCGCATTCAAAAGGATTGTCCCTAAATCAGCTTTTTGGATTGAGTTCCATAGTTTAGCAGGAACATTTATAACCTTAGTATGGTAACCGACGGCAGCGACGACCAACCGATAGCTGTTCAAAGGTAGGTCAACGATCTCAAAGCTTCCATTCTCTTTAGTAATGCTGCTGAATACTTTATTTAGCGAGGTAGAATCTTTGAGGGTAAGGGTAATTGAAACCAAAGGTCTTTGTGTAATAGAATCAATTACTAGTCCCCTCAGCGTATGTTTACCAACAGACTGCTGGGCGAAAACAAAGGAAAGCATCATGGAAAGCGCAACCGTAAAGAGCATTTTTTTCATAGCATCTGGAGACAAGTGTCTTTAGCCACAAGACGCAAAGTATCTTCAAGTGTTGCAGCAAGCGCAATAATTTTAATGCCTCCTCTTCAGAAATACCTATCGGTCGGTACTTTATTTCAATGTAAGCACGACCACAGAAAATGCGGGAAGCTTGATTTTTAATTTTCCCCCCTTCAATGTGGCACTCTTAAAAACCGCAGGTTTGATTTGCTCCGGGTGCTCAAATGTATTGTGGTCATCCACTTTAGCAGAAGTTAAAATTCTGCCAGAAACTGACTTGTATTGTTGACCTGTTATATCTATTTCTATCTCTTCGGTGTTTTTGCTATTGATATTCACTACCGATAAATGTGTGTCGCCTTTAGAATCCCTGGAGGCTGAAGCTGATACAGCTGGCAATTTTTCTGTACCAAAGACATAATCATCAGATTTCACTTCTATAGGAATCCTTGTCGCATCCTGATGTACTTTATACATTTCCATCACATGATAAGTGGGCGAAAGCAGCATTTTCTCTTTACTGGTTAAAATTACGGCTTGTAAAACGTTAACACATTGGGCCAGGTTGGCAATTTTAACACGGTCATTGTGGTTATTGAAAACATTTAAAGTTGCTCCGGCAATCATCGCATCACGCATTGTATTTTGCTGATACAAAAATCCAGGATTAGTGCCGGCTTCTACGTCATACCAACCACCCCATTCATCCACAACCAATGCAACCTTTTTCTGCGGATCATATTTGTCCATGATGGCCGTATGCTTGGTCACTAATTCTTCCATACGTAAGGCAGTTTTCATGGTTTCGAAATACTGTTGCTCTGAAAATCCTACAGCGGGACCTTTCTTTTCCCAACTCGGAAGAGAATAATGGTGCAAGGCGATCCCACTCATTAAATTCAGGGGAATACCTTTCATTAAGGTCTCTGTCCAGTGATAGTCATCGCCATTAGCGCCTGATGCTACTTTATAAAGATCCCTGCCTTCCATGAAAGTAGCGTATTTACGGTATTCACCTACATAATATTCAGGGGTCATGTTACCTCCGCATCCCCAGGCTTCGTTCCCTACTCCCCAGAATTTTACGTTCCAGGGCTGCTCTTGTCCGTTCTTTACGCGAAGATCAGACATGGGGCTTTTTCCACTAAAGTTCACATATTGTACCCAGTCTGAAAGCTCCTGCACCGTTCCGCTTCCAGTATTCCCCGCCAGATAAGGCTCCGTGCCCAACAATTTACACATATTTAAAAAATCATGTGTACCGAAGCTATTGTCTTCGGTTACGCCGCCCCACATCGTGTTCACAATAGATGGACGGTTTTCTTTGGGTCCAACACCATCCTTCCAGTGATACCTGTCTGCGAAGCAACCACCAGGCCAACGCAGGTTTGGAATGTTAAGGTTTTTCAGCGCTGCGATGATGTCATTTCTAACGCCTGCAGTATTTGGGATCGATGAAGTGTCACCCACATAAAATCCGTCATAGATGCAGCGTCCCAGATGTTCTGCAAAGTGGCCATAAATATGTTTACTGATTATCCCTCCTTTTTGATCAGCATGCAAGGTAATTGTGGTCTGCCGGGCAGATGCGGCTAGGAAACTTCCTAAAGTGATCAACACCATGGAAGTGAACTGAATTATAGAGAACTTTCTTGTCATACACATATATCTGGCTAGTCAATCTGATGGATTGATCTATCTAAGAACTAAATGTAAGTATAAACTTTATTAAACGTCACATCAACACTTAATCTAATTAAAAGATTGTCGGAACTCCAGTGGAGAGAAGCTTGTTTTGGTTTTAAACAGTTTACTAAAGGACTGAAGATGTTCAAAGCCCAATTCGTAAGCGATTTCACTAACGGACAGGTGGGTTGTTGACAGTTTTTCTTTGGCAAGTTCGATCAGCTTGTTGTGTAAATGTTGCTGGGTATTCTGACCGGTGAGCGATTTGAGCAAACTGCTAAGATAGTCAGCCGAGAGATTTAGGTTTTCCGCAATGTAGGTAACACTGGGCAATCCCTTTTTAGCCAGCGCACCACTACTAAAGTAGTCAGTAAGCAGGTCTTCCAGTCTGATTAAAATTTCATGATTAACGACCTTTCGGGTGATAAACTGGCGCTGGTAAAATCTTTCTGAATAGGTGAGTAGCAGTTCCAACTGGGCTATGATCACATTTTGACTGAACCGATCAATATTCGCATGATACTCTTGCTCAATATTGTGAGTTATGGCAGTTAATATTGTTTCTTCTTTATCTGATAAATAGAGTGCTTCATGAACAGAATAACTGAAGAATTCATATTTTTTGATGGTTTTGACAAGTGGCATTCCCCACAGGAAATCCGGGTGGATGAGTATCATCCAGCCTTCAGGACGATGAACTACACTGTTCTTATCCATTTCCACACCAAATACCTGACCAGGTGCCATGAAGAACAGGACACCTTCATCAAAATCATTGGCATGCTGACCGTATTTGAATTTGGTATCCTTCACTCTTTTCATGGCGATAGAATAGAAATCAAAGATTACGTTGAATGTACCTTCTGCTAAGGGTCTGGTTAAGTCGTCCATATGCACCAGACTTATTAACGGATGTTCAGGTTTGGGTAAACCTGCAGCGCGATGATAAGCGGTGATGGTATGAAAATGATGAAGAGGAATGTTGTTCATGGCGGTAATGAAGTTCGTTATTTTTTTTGATAAGGTTTGCAGCTCAACTGCTGATTTCCACTAGGAACCTGTGACTATAATGTTCATTTTTATTATAAGTTGTAAACGCCGCTAGCGATATCACTAAGCAACTTAGGATGTGTCGGATTCCAGTTGAGGTACTGTTGTGTCCATTTACTTGACGCGGGACAGTCGATCGCTGCCATTTGTGCAAACCAGCCAAAATGTTCGGGGGCTGCTTCTTGAGATACGGATGCTACCGGTAGATTGAGCTGTTTCCCGATGGCTTCCGCTATGCTTTTTACAGTAATGGCTTCTTCGGCAGCTGCATGGAAACGAGCATTTGGTGTCGCGTTCTCCAATGCCAACCGAAATACATGGGCTGCATCAAGGCGGTGAACAGCATTCCACCTGTTGAGTCCTTCCCCAATATAGGCGGAAACACCTTTTTCTTTGGCGATGTTGATGAGCATAGGAATGAATCCATGTCTATCATCCTGTCCGTGTACCGATGGTGACAAGCGAACAACTGCTGCGGGTACGCCTGCTGCCGCTATGGAATCGGCCATTTGTTCTGAAGCACGTGGCCAGGCCGGATTGAATGGAGGATTGATGTCTTCAGTCGCCATGCTTCCAGGGCTCACCAAAGCTGTTCCAGAGGTAACGATGAAAGGGCGACTGCCTCCTTTTAATACTTCGCCTATGGTTTGAATCGCCGCCTTATCTACTTCGCACACTTCAGCGAAGCGGGTAAAATCATGAATAAAGCCTGCATGGATGACGCCATCCGCCATTTTCGCGCCGCTCCTTAAGCTTTCAAGGTCTTCTAAATCTCCCCGATGAACCTCTGCTCCTGCACTGATTAGCTTACTGGCAGATGCATCTGAACGAGCCAGCCCCAATACCTGGTGGCCGGCATTTAATAACTCCTGCACAATGGCAGTACCGATGAAGCCCGTAGCTCCTGTGACAAATACACGCATAATAGTTAAATATTGTTTGGTACAAATATGGAATAGGTATGGTGCTTCGATTTATCCAAATCCGCTTTTAGTTTAGCCGATTTCGTTTGATGGATTATTTGCCACCGATTCGTTTTTATTGCTGCCAGCGCTGATTAGTTGTATTCAATTAACTTTTTTTATAAATTAGAGTTTAAGTACAAATCAAGCAACACAGCGGTATGGATTCCTTAGCAATAAACATATCTGAGCAAAGCATTTCGCAATGATATTAAAAACAATAGTTATTAATCTGCTGATATTTGCCGCATACGCAGCACTCATTACGATAAATTCCGCTATTGCAAATAAGGGATTTAACATTGCTATAGGGATGGGCCTATGTGTTTTTATACAGGTGGTAATCAACCTGATAGTAGGAGTAATTCTTTTGATAATCGGGAGAGGAGATGCAGGAAAAGCTATATTAATTAGTGCGGCAGTGTTGGTTCCCGTAGGTTTTTGTACCTGGCTTATCCTACTCAGCTTCTTTGGCTAGAGCAGGCTTCAAAAAAGATTTAGGACTAAGATTTTTTCTTCGGAACCTTTGCCCCCTCTTTTTTGGCTTCTGAAAGGCCAATTGCAATCGCTTGTTTTTTAGAGGTTACTTTCTTGCCACTTCCGGATTTAAGTGTCCCTTCTTTCATTTCGTGCATTGTTTTCTCCACTTTTTCTGATGCTTTCTCTGAATACTTTGCCATAATATTAGCTTTAATTGGTGTTCAAATTTAATTTCTTTCTATAGGTTTCGAATTACACCACTATAGTTCAGCGATATCAACAAGCCTGTAAATAAAAGGTTTGTAAAAAAAGAGCTGTGAGGAATGCAAAAAAAAAAGAGCTCCGAAGAGCTCTTAACCTGACTATAATATAATTTTAAACTGCATCGATTGCCTCACGAAGTGCCTTCGCAGCAGCTGCAGGATCTGGTGCTCCATAGATTGCAGCACCTGCAACAACCACAATTGCACCGGCTTTAACAACCGCAGCAACGTTATTAATATTTACGCCACCTGCTACAGAAACAGGAACGCCAACTTTTGCTGCCTCGTCAATCAACACCTGGATTGAATATCCGGCTGTCCATTGCTCATCCAAACCAGCGTGTAGTTCTACGAACTCGACACCAAGTTCAGAAACCTCCTGAGCCCTTTTTACGCGGTCAGGATAACCGATCGTATCTACAACAACACCCTTGTTATGTGCTTTTGCTGCTTTCACTGCACCAATGATGGTTGCATTTCCTGCGGCACCCATAACGGTAACTAAGTCTGCTCCTGCTTTAAATGCGATGTCTGCTTCAAGCTCTCCTGCATCAGCAGTTTTAAGATCAGCAAATACCAGTTTATCCGGATGCGCATTTTTCATAGCGGTAATTACCGCTGATCCCATGTTTTTGATCAGTGGAGTTCCCAACTCGATAATATCAACGTAAGGAGCAACTTTTGCTGCCAGTGCCAATGCTTCTTCTGTAGTTAATAGATCTATTGCTACTTGTAATTTTGCCATTATTATATGTATTTAAAAGTTAAAATGTATTTATATAAAGTGTTATTCAAGATTTGCATGCCGCTCCCATAGTACCTCTGCGGGAGTTCCGTCTATTTTCCAAAGGGATTGAAAAACGACATCCATTAAAAGAAACAGGAACTGTTCGAAAAGGCTGCCTGCGTATTGTTTTGATTTGTTGCCTTCAAATTCCTGTTTACCCGCTGCCGGTATGATCACGGAATGGAAAGCTAACTTCGCCAGTTCGGATGCTGGCGCTGTAGTGATTGCGATTACGCTGGCCTCCACCGAGATTGCTTTTTCTGCTGCCCTCACTATGGATGCAGTGGTTCCGGATCCGGAAGCAACAATAAATAAGTCTCCTTTTCTAATGGCTGGAGTAGTGGTGTCCCCAACAAAATAAACAGTTAGTCCGAGGTGCATCAACCGCATGGCGGCACCTCTCAAAGCAAAGCCTGACCGTCCGGCAGCAGTCAGAAATATCCTTTCCGAACCCCGGATGGCATTGATCAGGGGAATAAGGTTTTCCGTATCGATCTTACTGGCTAGCTGTAAATTTTCATCCAGTATTAAATCCAAATTTGATTGTAGCTCCTTATTCAAGTCCTGAAAATTCAGGCCCTCGATTCCTTTTCCCTTTGTGCTCATATCATTCTTTTACCTGGCCAAAGGTAGCCTAGCGAATAGAACCTGCCTTTACACAAACAGCCCATTAAGTGGGACTATCTGGAAATTTTATAGATGGAAAGTCATAATTACCTGTGCGACAAATATCAATTTCCGAATTGTCCACCTTAATTGTCTTTTAATCCAATCCCCCTCGCCAGAACCATATATCTTTGCCGGATGAATGCTGAAAATACCCTGGGGTTAGAAAAAGCTGTACTCTACATCCGTAATCTGAACAATTGTCCACCAAGTTACCTGAATGATCCAGGCAGGAAAGATTTCTTTGAGATCGTGTGGCTAAAGAATGAAGATCCACTGCATGGGATAGCTGATCCGGCCTACCGAATCAAGGGAGACTGGGTATATCTCATTCCGCCATACCGTGTACATCAACTCAATAAGGCTGGAAAAAACGGAGAGCTTATTTCCTTTAAACGGTCTATGCTGGAAGAAGAGGACAAGGATTTTCTTCTGGATCTTTTTAGAATCTTCAATGTTCAGGGAGAGTTTTCCTGCCTTAGGCTGGACGACGATGCCGCCCAGGAACTCGGCAATATCTACCGAATTATGGAGCGCGAATATCAAAAGGCAAACAATTATGAGATGATGAAAGCCTTACTTAAGGTACTATTGCTGAAACTGATTTCAGTAAAAGAACTTGAGTTCACCGGTCATGACATACATCAAAAGAGAGTCTATGAATTTCTGATGTTGTTAGAGAGTAATTTCCAGACCGTCACCAATATCGATTTTTATGCCGGGAAACTTGGGATCAGTTCGAAGAGGCTAAACCAGATATTAAAGGAGAAACTCGACAAAACTGGAACGCAGATCATTCATGATCGGATTATTCTAGAGGCAAAAAGAAAGATTATTCACAGTGAGGTGACCATAAAAGAAATCGCTTATGAGTTGGGGTTTAGCGACCGACCTTACTTTAGCCGGTTTTTTAAAAAACAAACCGGACAGACTCCAGAAGAGTTTCAAAAAATGGCAAGAACGCATATCGAATCGAATCTAAACACATTGGTTTAGTCATGTCTGTACCAGATTTTATGAAATAAGGCTTTAAGATCTGCAGCCGAAAGGGTACAGATATTAAAGCCTTGACAACTAAAATGTTATTTTTTTGTGAAGCGCATGACGGCGATGTCGCCCTGGATAAGCGTTAACGTATTGCCCTCCACGCTATAGCTGGTTATTTTTCTCAGCATAGCTAAGAACTGCTTTTCTCCACCTCCCTCACAATATCGCATGGTCATTGGGCCGGGTTCTGAAATGCTCAATTTATTACCACTAATTGTTGTCTTACTGGTGAAACCATTGCAACCAGTGGTCCCATGAACTTCACTTTTAGCGGCATCAAAGCTCATGTTAGGCTTTGCGTCGGGGAATAAACCATTAAAGGCAATGCGTGTTCCAGAAATATAATTCAATTCCCAAGTGCCTTCTAAAGCAGAGGCCGCGCCTTGTTCTTTTTTAAAGATCTTGCATGATGAGATTGAACCTCCGATAATCAGGGTGATCAAGATAATTAGCGTACTTCTTTTCATGTTGCTGTTATTTGTTAAAGTCTGAGTGCCATTTTATAGGCAAATAATTTATAGTAATGATCAATCATTAGGCTTTACAGGGTCAATTGGCGTCCTGCGAGCGTGTATTTACTTGATCAAGTAACAATCCCCGTCAGCCGGGTACCTACTAAACGGATCGGGTGGTCAGTTGTTTGAACGAAAAGATGTTTTTTTCAAGCTTACGAAAGTGCTTGGCCTAAAATAAAGCCATTGCAATTTGGAACACCTACCGCGTTGCTCCTAAATGACATGTTTTGAGATCCACGTACCATAATTTAGAAAGTAGACCTAGACAAGCAAAGCCTTAGATTTCTATTAGGCTTTCTAGACATTTGTGCCCCCGAATATATTCCGTACGAACCTGAAGCTAGTCGCGGAAATAAGAAGGTATATCGACGACATGAAATATACGCATTTAAAGTTCCCCAAACTATGATTTTTTGGATTTTGATCCTACTCGTTTTAGATCAAAAATGCCGTTCTATATGGGAAATTTGTACATGCCGTTTTCCCATATGGGATTTACCATTTAGTTAGTTTAGCTTTACAATTAAACGTTGTGTCAACCATTTCGGTGCAATTGATAGGTGTAACAGTTTATTGTAAGGGCTGTTACCTGAGAAAAATGTTGGTTTTGCAGAATAGCTTAGATTACACTTAAACCTTCGTTTTTTTGTAATCCAAATTATCAAAAACTCATCATCAAAAACTAAAATTCTGATTTGAATAATGGAATGGGTTTATGATAATCGGCAAAAAGAAAAAGAGATATTTAATGCTTATCTGGAACGGTTTACTTGGCTTAAAGGCATCAGGCTTTGCTCATAATGGATTATCAAAAAAAAAGGGACTAATAATAGATCATAGATTGATACTAAAGATAAAACTCGATCCTGATATCACTTGGATCATTCAACCATATCTTCTCTTTGTGACTGGATTCATCTATCTGTATTCCACTATTTTCAATCCCGTTTACAGTCAGTACTTCATGGACCTGCTGTAACTCGGAAAGGCTTCTTAGTCCGAACGCCAGATGCTCAAGACCTATGTTTGAAGGATCAAATTTTCGCAGCTGGCTAGGGACTGATTCTTTTTGCGTAAAGATCAGCATCGTTTGACCGACCTGATATATAGCCGTTGAGGCTGTTGAAAATAGGGATGGCCCAAATATTTTAGTGTAGAAACCCTCTGTCTCCTTAAGATTTCGGATTGTGAGAACCACATGATGAATGGTTATCGTGCTTTTTAAATCGGTGCTTATCATATATTTAAATATTTTTACTATTAACTAACCTCTTACGCTTGCAAGCAAGTCATGAGGATATCCTAATGATATTTCACTTAACTGGTTCAGTTTTATAATTTGCTCATCTGACAATTGGATCGTTGTCGCCTTTAAGCTATCTTCGAGATGAGAAAGCTTTCGAGCACCTATTAGTGGGAATGATTTTTTGGAAAGTACCCATGCAAAGGCAACCTGGCCAGGAGTTGCATCAAGATCGTTTGAAATGTCAACAAGCCCATCAATTATTTTCTTTGTTTTAGCATCTTCATGGTATTCTGAATCTGATTCCCTGTTTATTCGACCAGATCCCCCACTCCTGTATTTTCCGGTGAGGACTCCTCCTGCTAGTGGAGAATACATCATTGTCCCTAGGCCAAGATCTTTTGCCATAGGAATTAATTCGCGTTCAGCTGTTCGTTGCAGGAGGTTGTATTCAATCTGAAGTGCATTTAAATTTACTGATCCTGCAATTGAGGCCGCTTTCCAGGCAGGAAAATTCGTCAGTCCCGTATATAAAACCTTACCATCTCTGACAAGATCCTCTAGTCCTCTTGCAACCTCCTCGAAGGGGGTTACACCATCATCGAAATGAGGCATATATATATCAATATAATCGGTTTTCAATCTCTTCAAACTTGCCTCAATCGCCTGCTTCATTGATTTGCGATGATTTCCAACATTACTGATTGCGGGATCTGCCTCGTTACTTTTTGTATACTTGGTACAGATAATAAAATTTTGTCTTTGGTTTTCTAAAAATTCTCCCACAATTTCCTCGGCTTCCCCCAATTGGTAGAGATCAGATACGTCGATGAAGTTGCCACCAGCAGCAGAATAAGCGGCCAATATTTTTTTTGATTCCTCGGCAGTTGCGCCGTATCCCTTACGTGTTCCGAAGTTCGCCGCACCTAAAGCAATTTCACTGGCATAAAGTCCGGTTTTTGTTCCAAATAATTTATATTTCATACGCTTGTAAATAAGGTTACAAAGCTACTTGGGTAATAGGGAGCAGTCAAGTACGGGTTAATTTATCCGTATAATAAATATTATATTTGCCTCAAAACTCCCTGTCATGTACAATAAGAAGAATCCCGTATTATTGGAGTGCGGACTACACCTGTTTATCGAAGTGATCCAAGGCAAATGGAAGATTGGTCTGATCTGGGCAATCCATAACGGGATTAAAAGGCCAGGTGAACTTCAGAGAAAAATTCCGAATGCTTCAAGAAGAGTACTTGAAACCCAGCTTAACCAACTTGTTGGACATGGTTTGTTAAAAAAGCAAACATACGACGTAAAACCCCAAAAAGTAGAATATAGCTTAACAGAACTAGGAACATCATTGATCCCAGTGATAAAAATAACTGCTAAATGGGGAAAAGAACATAGAGGGGAATTGGAGGAATTGCTTGCCACTTAATATTATTTGGCATTAAATTCCTCAGTTAAGTAGCATACCATTGTACAATCCTCATTATTATGAAGAGCAAAGCATTTGGTGGTTCATCAAAAAACGGTGAAATAATGAATGGCTTTAAGTCTGCTCGCAAGATAAACGGTAATATACCGCTAAAGAAAAAAGGCAAAATATCAGTAAAGTTGATGATGGACACATCTATAAACAACAAAGCCTTTAGAAATCATCTAAGGCTTTGTTAAAATTTTCAAGAATCTTTCCCATATGGGAAATTTTATTTGTGCACTTGTAGGGATTCGAACCCCAAACCTTCTCATCCGTAGTGAGATGCTCTATCCAATTGAGCTACAAATGCGGTTTTCCGTTTTGTTAACGGACTGCAAAAGTAATGCTTGGAAATCAATTTCGCAATTTTTTCAGCAAATTATTCAGAACAGTCCGCTAACATTTTGAATATTAACCTTCTACAACCTTCTTGATCGCATCAAAATCAGGCATATTTCCTGCATCCTCCAAAACTTCTGCATAGATAATCTTTCCTTCTTCATCCAAAACAAAAGCTGCACGCTTAGAAACGCCTTTTAAATTGAAGGCAAATTCAGGATAGTATGCACCGAATGCCTGAGACACTTCTTTATTAAAGTCTGATAGCAACGGGAACTGATAGGCCTGGTCTTCTTTGAATTTTGCTAGCGTAAACGGAGAATCGACAGAAATGCCGACTACTTCTGCATTCATACCTTCATAGAAACCAAAACTATCTCTCATGGTACAAAGCTGCGCCGTACATACACCAGTGAAAGCCATTGGAAAAAACTGAATAACCAGCTTCTTTCCCTTATAGTCCGCTAAAGAAACCTCTTTTAACTCAGAACTGAATAATTTAAAATCAGGAGATTGATCTCCAACCTGTAAAGCCATATCTTTTTTTTCAGCAAATATAACCTTGTAAAAGGATGCATACAAGTTCAAGTCAGGGGTAGTACTTATTCAGACCTTGTCCACACCTTGTTCACACCAAACTCACAAACAGGTACCTTTTTGTGGAGGAGGTGTGTATTAAGTGTGTTCAATGTGAAGACTTGCCTATACCAAATCCAATCTCAGCTCCTATCCACACCTAATCTCTACTTGCTAAGTTGTTGGTCAATTATTGCTAATCCTTCTTTAAAGCTCCTTGGTTGATAACCGAGTTCGTTAATCGCTTTATCTAAAATAAATCCGGTCTTTACTGGTCGTTTCGCCGCTTGATTCAAACTTTCTGAACTGATTTCAGTCATCCTACTTTTATCAAGCTTCCAGTAATCTGCAACTTGTAATACCAGTTCTGAAACGGCCATCATATCTTTTCCGGAGATATTGAAGACACCATGGGCATTTTTCTCAACTGCCAGGAGACAGCCATCGGCAAGGTCTTCGGCCAAAGTAGGCATTCGCCATTGGTCATTGACTACATTTATTGGCTGACCACTCTCCAAAGCACCCTTCGCCCAAAGCACAATGTTACTTCGGCTCATATCGCTCACAATACCGTATACAAGAATGGTTCTGATGATCGCCCAGTTGGCATCAGATTTTCTGACAACTAATTCCCCTGCTAACTTCGTGCGACCGTAATGGCTTAAAGGATTTGGTTCCGCTTCTTCGTTATAGGGGCCAGCAGCACCATCAAATATAAAATCGGTGGATAAGTGTACGAATTGAATACCTTTCGCTGCAGCAATGTCTACCAGCGTTTTCACGGCGACTACATTGAGTTCATGGGCAAGTTCGGGTTGTGCATGACTGGTATCCACATTGGTCATGGCAGCAGTGTGGATGATTGCATCAGGCTTGAATTGACCTATGACTTGCTCAACCTGAGCTCCATTGAGGATATCCATCTCTGCGTAGGTGTAGCCTTCCTGAATAGGATAGCGATTAGCTCCTTTAGAGGTAGCGATTAAATGAAACTGTTTTGTCTGCAAAATGCATTCAGTAATTTTCTGGCCTAAAAGGCCATTACTGCCTGTTACTAAGATGGTTTTCATAGCTTTTAACATTGGTATTTTTACCGCCTCAAGATAGCATAAAAAGCTTTCCAGAACTTGTTGAAAAATCTTTATACATATATGTATTATTCTTGTTGAAAAATTTTAACTTTGCAAACCGAATTGCGGGCTTATTAAATAGCCTTTAACGATTTGATATTTATAATTTTACCAAACACAGTATATGCCTAACATTGGAAAAATAGCGCAGATTATAGGACCGGTAGTTGACGTGAGTTTTGCTGACGATGCTCATTTACCTAAGATTTTCTCTGCATTAGAGGTTACAAAAGAAAACGGACAGAAAGTCGTTTTAGAAGTTCAACAACATCTTGGTGAAGACCGCGTACGTGCAATCTCAATGGACTCGACTGATGGTCTTGTTCGTGGAATGCAAGCAGTTGATACTGGCGCAGCTATTCAAATGCCTGTAGGTGATCAAATTAAAGGTCGCTTATTCAATGTTGTTGGTGATGCTATCGACGGTATTAACGCGGTAGATAAAACTGGCGGCAGACCAATTCACAATGCTCCTCCGAGATTTGATGAATTGTCTACTGAAACTGAAGTACTTTTCACAGGTATTAAAGTAATCGACTTACTAGAGCCTTATGCTAAAGGTGGTAAAATCGGTTTGTTCGGTGGTGCGGGTGTTGGTAAAACCGTATTGATCATGGAATTGGTAAACAACATCGCGAAAGCATATGCTGGTTTATCTGTATTCGCTGGTGTTGGTGAGCGTACTCGTGAAGG
>Ga0247814_10000775_pt1 | contig 22333 bp, 14 predicted proteins | sample UWRJL179409R1_FD_179947 | JGI IMG/M metagenome (GOLD analysis project Ga0247814, IMG submission 179947) | Plant litter microbial communities from Arlington Agricultural Research Station in Wisconsin, United States - UWRJ-L179-409R-1 | ecosystem: Environmental > Terrestrial > Plant litter >... | reverse complement strand
ATTCAGCAGATAGTATTCAGGCATTAGAAGGAATGGAACACGTAAGAATGCGTCCTTCCATGTACATTGGAGATGTTGGAGTTCGTGGACTTCATCATTTGGTTTATGAGGTTGTTGATAACTCCATTGATGAGGCAATGGGAGGTCATTGTGATACTATTGGTGTTGCAATCAATGAAGATGGTTCTATTACAGTAGAAGATAATGGTCGTGGTATTCCGGTAGGAATTCACAAAAAAGAAGGCGTTTCTGCATTAGAGGTTGTAATGACTAAAATTGGTGCCGGAGGTAAATTCGATAAAGATTCGTATAAGGTTTCTGGAGGTTTGCACGGTGTAGGTGTTTCTTGTGTGAATGCTTTGTCAAATCATTTAACTGCTACAGTACATAGTAGTGATGGAAAAGTATACCAACAAGAATATGAAAGAGGTAAAGCACTTTATCCTGTAAAACAAATTGGAGATACGTCTAAGAGAGGAACTATTGTAACTTTCTATCCAGATCCAACTATTTTTACACAAACTACTGAGTATTCATACGATACTTTATCAGCTCGTATGCGTGAGTTGTCTTTCCTGAACAAAGGAATTACAATTACTTTTACAGATAAAAGAGAGGTAGATAAAGATGGAAATTTTCTTTCGGAAGTGTTTCATTCTACTGAAGGTTTAAAAGAATATATTCGTTATTTAGATGGGAATCGTGAGCCAATTATTGGACACGTAATTTCTATGGATCACGAAAAAGGAGAAATTCCGGTTGAGGTAGCTTTGATTTACAATACAAGTTATTCAGAGAATATTTTCTCTTATGTAAATAATATCAATACTCACGAAGGAGGGACACATTTACAAGGTTTTAGAACTGGTCTTACAAGATCGTTGAAGAAATATGCAGATGCTTCTGGTATGTTGGATAAATTAAAATTCGATATTTCCGGAGATGACTTCCGTGAGGGTTTGACAGCAATTATTTCGGTAAAAGTTGCTGAACCACAGTTTGAAGGGCAAACTAAAACCAAGCTTGGAAACAGAGAAGTAGTTTCTCCTGTAAGTCAGGCGGTAAGTGAAATGGTGGAGAATTATTTGGAAGAAAATCCAAATGATGCTAAAATCATTGTTCAAAAAGTAATCCTTGCGGCTCAGGCTCGTCATGCGGCTAAAAAAGCGCGTGAAATGGTGCAGCGTAAAACCGTAATGGGTGGCGGTGGATTGCCAGGGAAATTGTCTGATTGTTCTGAGCAGGATCCAGCAAAATGCGAGGTTTATCTTGTCGAGGGAGATTCGGCAGGAGGAACTGCAAAGCAAGGGCGTGATAGAAATTTTCAAGCTATTTTGCCATTACGTGGTAAGATTTTGAACGTGGAAAAAGCGATGCACCACAAGGTTTTTGAAAACGAAGAGATTCGAAATATATTTACAGCACTTGGTGTAACTATTGGAACAGAAGAAGATAGTAAAGCATTGAATATTTCGAAATTGCGTTACCATAAAGTAATTATTATGTGTGATGCCGATGTCGATGGTAGTCACATTTCTACTTTGATTTTGACATTCTTCTTCCGTTTTATGAAAGAACTAATCGAAGAAGGACACGTTTATATTGCAGCTCCGCCTTTGTATTTGGTTAAAAAAGGAAACAAAAAAGAATACGCATGGAATGACGTGCAACGTGATCAGGCAAATGAAAGAATGGGTGGAAGTGCCGGAATTCAACGTTATAAAGGTCTTGGAGAGATGAATGCGGAGCAATTATGGGAAACTACAATGGATCCTAATTTTAGAACTTTACGTCAGGTAACAATTGATAGTTTGGCTGAAGCCGATAGAGTTTTTTCTATGTTAATGGGGGACGAAGTGCCACCAAGAAGAGAGTTTATCGAGAAAAATGCAGTTTATGCTAATATTGACGCATAAAAAATAGTTTATTCGGTGGTTAATTTGAGCAATAAATTGTAGATTAGCAGGAGTTAACCAATTTTTATAACCCGAATAAACGTTAAAATATGAAAGTTACTATTGTAGGAGCAGGAAATGTTGGAGCAACCTGTGCAGACGTTATTTCTTATAGAGGAATAGCTAGTGAAGTAGTTTTATTAGATATTAAAGAAGGTTTTGCCGAAGGTAAGGCTTTGGATATTATGCAATGTGCTACTAATACTGGTTTTAATACTAAGGTGTCTGGAGTTACCAATGATTATTCAAAAACAGCAAACAGTCATGTGGTTGTTGTGACTTCTGGGATTCCTAGAAAACCAGGGATGACACGTGAAGAATTGATTGGGATTAATGCAGGAATCGTTAAGTCGGTTGTAGAAAATGTTTTGAAATATTCTCCTGAAGCAATCATTTTAGTAGTTTCGAACCCAATGGATACAATGACTTATTTGGCATTGAAATCATTGGGGATTCCAAAGAATAAATTGATAGGTATGGGAGGAGCTTTAGATAGTTCTCGTTTTAGAACCTATTTATCATTGGCTTTGGATAAACCTGCAAATGATATTTCTGCAATGGTAATTGGTGGTCATGGTGATACAACGATGATTCCGTTAACCCGTTTGGCATCTTATAATGGTATTCCTGTCACTCAGTTTTTATCTGAAGAGGTCTTGCAAAAAGTAGCTGCCGATACTATGGTAGGTGGTGCTACATTAACGGGACTTTTAGGAACTTCTGCCTGGTATGCGCCTGGAGCTTCGGTTGCTTATATTGTAGATAGTATCCTAAACGATCAAAAGAAAATGATTGCTTGTTCAGTTTATCTGGAAGGAGAATACGGTCAAAGCGATATTTGTATTGGAGTACCGTGTATCATTGGGAAGGATGGAGTAGAAGAAATTTTAGAGATAGAGTTAAACGAAAAAGAAAAAGCCTTATTTGAGAAGAGTGCAGATGCAGTCAGAACGATGAATGATGCTTTGAAAAGTATTTTAGGATAACTTTTTTTCACCTATAAAGTGAAGACTGCAATTTTTGCAGTCTTTTTTTTGAGATTAATTAATAAATAAATTGGTTAATCTTAACCAGAATTATATATTTGCTCGGTTTAAAAAATATTTGGCTTAATCTGTTTTTCTATTTTTTAGATTAATGATGGCTAATTTCTTGTTTATAAGGATTTAACATAAAATAATAAATTTAAAATAATTAATTTTTAGTAATAATGCAGAATAAAGGACTTATTAAATTTTTTGCAATTCTATTTGCATTGGTAAGTATTTACCAACTTTCTTTCACTTTTGTGGCAAACAACGTCAAAAGTGATGCTAAAGTTTTTGCAGGAGATAATCCTGATAAAGAGTTAAAATACCTAGACTCTATAGGTAAAGAAAAAGTGTTTCTTGATTTCTTTACTTATGATGAAGTAAAAAATAAACAAATCAACAAAGGTCTTGACTTAGAAGGAGGAATTAACGTAATTCTTCAAATTTCTATTAAAGACGTTTTAAAAGGTTTGTCTAACAACTCTAAAAATCCAGTTTTTAATAAGTCATTAGCTGATGCAAGCGCTAACTTAGAAGGAAATAAAACATATTTAAAAAAGTTTTTCGAAGCTTTTGATGCAAATTCTAAAGGAACTGTAAAGTTAGCTTCTCCAGATATTTTTGCAAACAGATCTTTGCAAGGTGAAGGTGGAGTTGATTTCCAAATGTCAGATGCTGAGGTTCAAAAAGTAATCAAAAGAAAAGTTGACGAATCAATCGAAAGTGCTTATAAAGTATTAAGAGAGCGTATCGACAAATTTGGTGTAACTCAACCTAATATTCAAAAATTAGGAGAGACTGGAAGAATTCTTGTAGAACTTCCTGGAGCAAAGGATGTAGATAGAATCAAGAAATTATTAGGTGGTAAAGCACAGCTTGAATTTTGGGAAACATACAAAATTGATGAAGTTGGTAACTATTTAATGGCTGTTAACGAAGCTTTAAAGAAAACGGAAGTTGCTAAGACAGAAACAAAACCTGTAGTTAAGGATTCATTGAGTGCTTTATTAACAGATACTAAAGATTCTGCTGCAACTAAAAAAGGAAATAATCCTTTATTAGATAAAATGGTTGGTCAGGGTGGAGGACCTGTTTTAGGTCTTTTCTCTCCAAAAGATACAGCAACTATCAACGGATATTTCAAAAGACAAGATATCAAGATTTTATTACCAACAGAATTGCGTTATGCTAAATTTGTTTGGGGTAAAGCAACTAAAATTAAAGATGCTAAAGATAAAGAAGTTGAAGTAGTAGAATTATATGCTTTAAGAGGAAACAGAGATAATACTCCTGCTATGTTAGGAAGTGTTGTTACGGATGCTAAAGATACTTTTGACCAATTAGGAAAACCTTCTGTTTCTATGCAAATGAGCGGACAGGGTGCTAAAGTTTGGGAAGAATTAACTGGAAGAGCTTATACTCAAAAAAGTAATATTGCTATTGTTCTGGATAATGTGGTTTATTCTGCGCCAGGTGTTTCTAGCGGACCAATTGCTGGAGGAAGATCAGAAATTTCAGGTTCATTTGATGTAACTGAAACTAAAGATTTAGCAAACGTATTGAATGCAGGTAAATTACCAGCTTCTGCTGATATTGTTCAATCCACTGTTGTTGGACCTTCTTTAGGTCAGGCTTCAATTGATGCAGGTATGAACTCTTCAATTGTTGGATTGTTTTTAGTATGTTTATGGATGATTTTCTATTATGGTAAAGCAGGTTGGTATGCTAACTTAGCCTTATTATTAAACTTACTTTTCTTATTCGGAATTATGGCAAGTTTTGGTTTTGTATTAACATTACCAGGTATTGCAGGTATCGTATTAACATTAGGTACAGCGGTAGATGCAAACATTATTATCTACGAAAGAGCAAAAGAAGAATTACGTGAAGGTAAATCACTTTCTGAAGCGGTTACAGCTTCTTACGGATGGCACGGTGCAATGCGTTCTATTATTGATGCTAACGTAACTCACGTTTTAACTGGAGCTATCTTATTTATCTTTGGAACAGGACCAATTAAAGGTTTTGCTTTAACATTACTTATTGGTATTGCAACTTCATTGTTTACATCAATCTTTATTGCCAGAATTTTTATTGATAAAAATATTCTTGGAAAAGGAGATTTGACTTTCTCTACTAACATCACTAAAAACTGGTTTACTAATTTCCATTATGACTTTATCAAGGTGAAGAAATTTACTTACATCTTCTCTTCATTAGTAGTTATTGTGAGTTTTACTTCAATCTTCTTCGTTAACGGATTAGACGAAGGTGTTGATTTTGTTGGAGGAAGAACATTCCAGGTAAAATTTGAAAAACCGGTTGATGCTACTGTAATTTCAGAAGAATTATCGACAGCTTTTGGAACTCCTGTTGAGGCTAAAGTTTTAGGAGATGATGATCAGTTGAAAATTACAACTAAGTATAAAATTAAAGAAGATGGTATTGCTGTAGATAAAGAAGTAAACGAGAAATTGTACAATGCTTTGTCTAAATATTATCCAAACACTTCTTATGATAAATTCATCAATACTTTTGATGGTAAAAAAGTTGGAGTATTACAATCTTCTAAAGTTGGAGCTTCTATCTCTGAAGATATCAAAACAAATTCATACTGGGCGGTTCTTGGAGCAATGACAGCTATTTTCTTATACTTGATTGTTTCTTTCCGTAAATGGCAATATTCATTAGGAGCTGTTGCTGCAGTAGCGCATGACGTTATCTTTGTATTAGGAATTTACTCTTTATGTTATAAATTCATGCCATTCCACATGGAAATGGATCAACACTTTATCGCTGCAATTCTTACCGTTATTGGTTATTCTATGAATGATACCGTAATTGTATACGACAGGGTAAGAGAGTTTATTCTTGGAAAGCGTAAAGGAACTTTTGAAGACATTGTAAATGCTTCTGTTAATACTACTTTATCAAGAACTTTGAATACTTCATTAATGATGATTATCGTATTGTTGACAATGTTCCTTTTTGGAGGAGAATCAATCAGAGGATTTATCTTTGCAATGTTAGTAGGTATTATTGTTGGAACTTATTCTTCATTATTTATTGCAACACCAGTATTGGTTGATACAATTTCAAAAGAAGAAAAAGCAGCAGTTGAAAAACTACACGAAGAAGCATAATTTATTTCTTATTATAGAATTAAGACCCAACTTTTGTTGGGTCTTTTTTTTAGAATTAATTCGCTAATTTCACATAAGTGTTTTATATTTCGCAATAAATTTTATCGAAACTTGGTTTTTTTAATATATTTACCATGTAATAGGATTTTCCCCCAAATCTCAATCTGTTTTAAAATTGAAACATTCATGAAAAAGAATCTACTTTTATTTGTCTTTGTTTGTTTATTAAGTAGTAATAATATTTTAGCACAAACTCAACCTACTGTTAATTCGCCTGTTTATTATTGTCAAAATAGTACTGCTGTACCATTAACGGCTTCAGCTTCAGCTGGATCAACCCTAATTTGGTATGGAACTAATCCATCAGGAGGTACTGGAAGCAGTACTGCCCCAATTCCTTCAACAGCTACAGTTGGAACAACTACTTATTACGTTAGCCAGACCAATGGAGTAACTCAAAGTACTAGAAATTCAATTGTTGTAAATGTTGTTGCTAATAATGGTGCTACTATTTTAAATCTTAGTTGCGATCCATCCCAAATTTCAACATATTCATTAAATTATTCACCTCCTGCAACAACTAGTAATTCAGTTTTTTTTGATTGGTCAAATAACCCTGCAATTTCAAATTCATACAATTACAGTTATTCTATTGATGGAGGTAATGCAGTAAGTGGAAATGTTAATGAATCACATTTATTAGTACCAAATATGTTGCCTGGTCAATCAGCTACACTTATTTTGTCATCAGCAACTCATCCTTGTGTTCCTTCTAGAACTTTAACTTGCAGTGTACCTTGTGGACTATTAACAACTCCAACATTTAATCCAATAGGACCTATATGTTCTGTGGCTTCTGTTGTTCCCACATTACCTTCAAGTTCGTTAGAAGGAATTAATGGAACCTGGTCTCCTGCTGTAGTGAGTACTACTACTAGCGGAACTTATACTTTTACTCCAAATGCAAATGAATGTGCCACAACGCAAACAATGAATATAGTAGTAAATCCAGATAATCCTGGTTTTAGTGATTTTTCTATTTGTTCCGGAAATGGTGCTCCTAATTTAGACACTACTTCTCCTAATGGAGTTACAGGAACTTGGAATCCTGCAACAATTGATGATATGAATAGTAATTCCTATACTTTTACACCAGATGCTGGACAATGTGCATCTCCAAAAACTATTACTGTTACTGTAATACCTTCTGATGTTCTAGTAGATTTTAATTGGACAGTAACGGAAGCTTTTGCTGAGAATCAAAAAATTACTGTTTCGGCAATTGCTACTGGTGGAGATTATTTATATAAATTAGACGACGGTCCGTTTCAATCTAGTCCCGTTTTCGAATATGTTGCATCAGGTAGTCATTCAATAACTGTAATGGATCAAGCAGGTTGTAGTATGCCAATAACAAAGAACGATATATTGGTGATTAATTATCCAAAATATTTCACACCAAATAACGATGGTTTTAATGATACGTGGAATGTAAAAGAATTAAGTTCACAGCCATCGGCTTATATTCGAATATTTGATCGCTATGGGAAGTTTTTAAAGCAAATAAGCCCTAATGGCAATGGCTGGAATGGCGCTTTTAATGGCTATTTATTGCCCGCTGATGATTACTGGTTTGTAATTCATTATTTAGAAAATAATATCATTAAAGAATTCAAATCTCATTTTGCATTAAAAAGATAAACAAAAAGGAATTGCTTAATAGGCAATTCCTTTTTTGATTTATGATGTTTTTAAGTCGGAGATTATAAATTCAGAACCGTTTTTATATTCTGTATTGTAATGTACGTTAACTTCATTTCTTTCGGCTAATTTTCGAACCAAATTCAATCCCATTCCAGTTCCCGAATCTCCTCTTGAAGATTGTCCAAGGGTATAGAACATTTGGAATATTTTCTCTTCTTGATTTTCAGGAATTCCTGGGCCATTGTCTGTTATGGCAATTTCTTGAAGTTCCTGATTGTAAGCAATTGTTATTTCGGTTATTTCTTTGTCATTGTATTTAATAGCGTTCGAAAGTAAATTTTGAATAATTTGTTTGAATGCTACCGGTTGAAAATCAATATTGTGATTTAGATTTTCCTTTACAATTTTGATATTGCTATTCGGATTTATCAATTTTATCACTGCATTGACTTCACTAAAAATATTGATGGATTCTTTTCCTTGGTTGTTTTCAACATTCTTAGAGTAATGTAATAAATCGTCAATTAATTTAGACATGGACTTAGCCGAAGTTTTTACCATATCAAACATTTCGGTTGCTTCTTCGTTGACTTCCAATAAATGTTCCTCTTCGATGAATTCAATTAAAGATGTAATATTGTTTAGTGGTGATTTTAAATCGTGTGCAATAATGTTAGCAAATTGCTCTAATTCACCATTTTTAGCAACTAATTTTTCATTTAACTTTTGTAATTCCTGATCATAATCCCATATTTTTAAAAAGGAATCTACTTTTTTACGGGTAATTTCGGTTACTAAAGGTTTGAACAAAAAATCGATTGCTCCTAAGTCAAATGCTTTATTGATATATTTAGCTTCATCACTAATAGCCGTTACAAAAATGGTTGGAATATTAGCGGTATTAGGATGTTGTTTTGTGATTTCGACAAATTCGTAGCCATCCATTTCAGGCATTTGAACATCGACTAAAATAAGTGAAATCTTTTCTCTAAGTAATATTTGTAATCCTTCGTTTCCAGAATTACAAGAAATAATTTCTCTATCCGGTTTTTCTAACATGCTTTTTAAAGCGATTAGATTTGCTGGTTTATCATCTATTAATAATAGGGTATGTTTTTTAGCTACATTCATTATTCAATGTTTTTATAATGTCTTTAGTATTTAATTCTTGATGCTTGTTGCAAATATTTTTTGCTGCTAATGGCATCATTCTATATACGGCTTCATTGCAATCTTGGATTATTGTTTTTCCATTATTTTCGGCTATTATTTTTAATCCGATTGCTCCGTCATGATTGGATCCTGATAATAAAATTCCACAACACTTTTCTTTTAAAATAATTGAAAATGATTCAAAAGTAACATCAATTGACGGACGACTAAAATTAACGAGTTCAGATACGTCCAAAGAAAAACTGAGATTTTCTTCTAATAATACATGATAATCAGCTGGAGCAGTGTAGATAAAACCTTTTTTTATTTCTTCTTTGTCTTCAATTTCTTTCACCGAATAATGTGTGTTGCGTTGTAATATTGCCTCAAAAGAAGATGTAGTGTTTTTTAAGCGATGTAATACAATAACAATAGGCGTATCGATTTTCTTGTCTAAATTATTTAAAATAGACAAAATTGAGTCGAAAGCTCCTGCTGAGCCACCTATAATTATTACTTCGGGTTTCATTTTATTTTTTGATAAATTTTTTCCTCTCGGTCAATTTCTTTGAAATTTTCGTAGACTGAACTAAATCGCAACGATTCTTTTTTTCCAATGGCTAAAAAACCATGAACAGGCAAACTTTGATAAAAAAGTTCCAATGCTTTATTTTGTAAATTAGAATTAAAGTAAATCAATACATTTCTACAAAGGATGAGCTGGCATTCTTTAAAAACACTATCAGCAACCAAATTATGATTAGAAAACAAGATGTTTTGTTTCAATTCAGAATGAATCATAGAATGTCTTTCATCAGAAACAAAATAATTATTTAAGGATTCTTTTCCTCCACATTCATAATAATTCTTGGTATAATCTTTAAAATTAGTGTTATCGTAAATTCCTTTTTTTGAACGTTCTATGGCATTACTACTAATGTCAGTGGCATAAATTCTCGTTTTTGGAAACAGTTTGTTTTCTTTTAAAAGTATGTTTAAAGAATAAGTTTCTTCGCCAAAAGAGCATCCAGCACTCCAAATATTAATTTTAGGATAACTGTCTAAATATGGGAAAACTTTTTCCTGTAACGATTTAAAGAAACTTGGGTCTCTAAAAAACTCACTTACATTGACTACAATTTCGTTGATGAAATTTTGAAAAATGGTAGGATTATTAATGAGTTCAAACTTTAAATCAACGCCGCTTTTCATATTATTAATATCCATAAAACGATGAATCCTTCTAAGCATTGACGCCTTAGAATAATCGCGAAAATCGTAATCGAATTGTTTTTTTATGGTAAAAAGCAATTCGTCAAGTTCATTTAATGTTATCATTTGTAAATCCAAATACTGATTAATGAAATAAGTTTTTGAATATCTATAGGCTTAGACTGATAATCAGAAGCCCCAGCTTTTAAAATTTCGTCTCTATCGCCTTTCATTGCTTTAGCGGTTAAAGCAATAATAGGCAGGTTTTTCCATTTCGGGTTTTCTCTAACTTTTTTAGTAGCTTCAAATCCGTCCATTTCCGGCATCATAATATCCATTAGAACAATGTCAAAATTAGGATGTTCTTCTAATGCATTTAGTGCTTCAATTCCGTTAAAAGCCGTTGTTATTATAGCTCCTTTGCTAGTTAAAGCGGCAGATAAAGCATAAATATTTCGAATGTCATCATCAACAATCAGAATGTTTTTATCTTTCAAAATTTCGCCTCCAGCTAAATTAGGAGCCGTTTTGTATTTAGTATTTTCCGAAGTTTCTACTTTGTTTAAAAACAACAGGATTTCATCTTTTAATCTCTCCGTTACATTGTCGGTTTTTATAACAATGCTATCCACATTTTTTTCAAGTTCTAATTGTTCAATATCTGTAAGTGTTTTTCCCGTATTGATAATAATTTTGATATTCTTGTTTTTGGATATATTTTTTAATTCAGAAATAGCTTTGATATTATCCGAATCAGGTAAACCTAAATCGATGATAGCACAATCAATTTCAACATTGGTTAAAATATTTTCTGCTTCTAATCTTGAATAAGCCTGAAGACAAATGGTGTTTTTATCATTAGCATGCAATAATTGCTTAATCGAATAATTTAACTTTTCGTCATCTTCTAAAATTAATACTCTTTTATAGACTTTGTTGATTTCTTCATCAATAGAATGGAAGGCATTTTTTAGTTTTTCAGGAGTAATTGGTTTTACTAAGAAATCAAAAGCACCCATTTCTTTGGCTAATTTTTCTCTTTTCATTCCTGACATTACGTGAACCGGAATATGCTTTAATTCAGGATCTTCTTTAAGCCATTTTAACACCGTCCAACCATCAATTCCAGGTAATTTCATGTCCAGAATTATCGCTTTAGGATTGTATTTTTTAGCATATTGGAAGCCCGTTTCGCCCTGATGAGCAATAATTGCTTTAAAACCATTATTGTGCGCAACCTGAAGTAATACTTCGGCAAATGACGGATCGTCTTCAATAATTAAAACGGTTTTGTCATCAATGTCGGCTTTATGTCGGTCATCGCTGATGTTTGCTGCTAAGTCTACAAATTCTTCATCAGGTTTTGGATATTCCGATTCGATTTTTACTTCTTTTACTGGTTTTTGAACTGCCACAGGAATATCCACCGTTTCCTGATTAGCATTATTGCTTTCCCCTTTGTATTTTGTTGGGATTAAAACGCCAAAGGTACTTCCGTTATTCAATTGGCTGTCAAAATAAACTTCTCCATCCAGTAAATCAGCTAGTTGTTTAGAAATGTACAAACCTAAACCTGTTCCTCCGTATTTTCTGCTGGTAGAACTATCGGCTTGCTGGAAACTTTGGAATAGTTTTTTCTTGTTTTCTTCAGAAATTCCAATACCAGTATCTTTGATTTCAATGGCTAAGATTTCTTTGTTAGCCAATGAACCTAATTTAGGATTATTGAATTCCCAATTTTCTTTTGGAGCACTAAAATTCATTGCTACAGTTCCTCCGTTTGGAGTAAATTTCAAAGCATTGGATAGGAAATTTTTAAGAATTTGTTCAATTTTACCCACATCAGTATAAATTTCTCTTGGACAATCGTCCGCAATTGTGGTTTTGAAATCGATATTCTTTTTGTCCATTTGCGCTCTAAAAAGCCCATCCATATCCGAAAATAAGCGTTCCGAAACAGTATTTTCAGGATAGATTTCTACTTTTCCAGCTTCAATTTTCGAAATGTCTAAAATGTCAGTAATCAGGTTTAGTAAGTCTTTCCCAGAAGTGTTGATTACGGATAAATTTTCCAATTGTGAATTGGTTAAATTTCCTGAAGTATTGTCTTTTAATAAATCCGAAAGAATCAAAATACTGTTTAAAGGAGTTCTTAATTCATGCGACATATTAGCTAAAAATTCCGATTTGTATTTGCTGGCCTGAGCAATTTCTTCCGATTTTACATTCAATTCTTCTTGAGCAATGATAAGATCGTCGTTCTTTTTCTCTATTTCGTAGTTTTTCGTTTCAAGTTCTCTGCTTTTTTCTTCTAAATACGCATTGGTTTGCTCTAGTTCGGCAGCTTGATTTTTTAATTCTTCTTCTGATTGTTGAAGTAATAAAGTGTGTTTGTTGAGTTCTTCATTGTTTTGTCTCAACTCTTCTTCCTGAACTTGTAGAATGTTATTTTTCTTATTGATCTCTTCACTAGAAATTCTTAATTCTTCGTTTCTAATAAATACAGCAATAGCGCTTCCTAAGGAATCTTTTAGTGTGCTTAATAGTTTTTGGTCTGTTTCATTAAAGTTTTCCAAAGAACCGATTTCGATTACACCAATAACTGAATTTTTGTATGAAATAGGTGTGATTAAAACATTATAAATAGGTGATTTTCCTAATGAAGAAGCCAAGTATGAATAGGCTGCAGTTAAATTATTGAAACATTTTTGTTCGTTATATTTGGCAACATCGCCCACTAATCCTTCGCCAAAAGCAATTCTTTTTGGACTATTATTGTCATCGGCATAACTGCCAATTTTGATTAAACTGTCTTTGTGTTCAATATAATCTGTAATATAAAAAGTTGCCTGACAGCCATTAGTTTGATAACTTAGCGTTTTGCTTAAATTAGCTCCAAAATCATGCATGTTTTTAGAATTAATAATAGCATTATTTACTTCAATAATATTTTTTTCCAGTAAAGTATTTTCGACAGCCTCATCATTAAATCGTTTTAATTCCAGAGACATGGTATTTAATGACTGGTTTAAAGTGTCGGATTCGCTTCGAACTGTGATAGTGTTTCCAAAGTTTCCAGAGCTGATTTCTGTTGCTAAATTAATTTGTCCTTTAATAGCAGCTGTCAGCTTTTTTAAAGATTCTCTGATGGAATTTAATTCTGTATTTCCTGTCAGCGTATGTTGGAAATCAGTATATCCTATGGCTATTTTTCCAATTTTTGTTGCAATTGTATTTAGAGAAGTAGAGGTGTTAGTAATTAATTTATAGACTGAAAATCCTGTAGCGAATAGTAATAATAAAAGTAGAGAAATCGAAGTGATGGTATTGTTTATCGTTTTCTCTTTTTCCTGTTTCGCTAATTCAATAATATCATTTAGTTTTTTGATTTTTAATTCATTCAGCCTGTTGTTTATTTTTGTAGACTGATCCCACCATGCTTTCGCACTTACTTTAGAAGTATTATTAAGAATGGCTTCGGAAGTAGTAAAAAAAGCTTGAAACTCTGCCGATTTTTTAAATTGTATTATTTCGTCGTTAATTTTTAAATTATTGTTATTTTCTAATTTAAAATCAGCATTTCGGCTTAAATTTTTTAAATTGTCATAATAACCTAATAAATCTGTATGGATACTGTCATCGGTTAATTTATCGAATACAATACCTCTAATTAAGTTAGCTGCAGTTTTAGAATCAACATACGATTTGATATTATTAGCTAGTTTAGCAATGGTAATATTTTTACAATTTACAATTTCTCTTTCTGTAAGGTTATTTAAAATATTGTTTAGAACCAGATAATCATCAAATACTTTTAATGAAGAATCAGAATTGTTTTCGATATCATAGTGGATTGTATTGACTATTGTTCTGGCTTCATTTAGATTTTTTAAAATAACGCTGTCTTTAGAGTGCTGTTTAGAAAACCATTCTATTGTCTTAGTCATTTGCAATTTGAATTCTGCTTTTTTGCTAATGTCAAACTTAGAATATTCATTCAAAGATCTTTCATTGTTAATTAGCATTATTCCTTCAGAAAATTGAGTAATATTATCAATGTTTTCAGTACTACTTTCAATATTGGAGAAGTTTTGGTAGGCATTATTGATGTCTGAAATTGTAAAATACAATAATCCAGAAACAGGTATTAAAAGAATCAGGATTAATTGTTTTTTAAAGGATAATTTTTTCCACATAAGTTACTAGTAGGTTAGATAGCTAATTTATTGATTTTGAGTTGTTTTGTATCTTGATATAAAGTATTTGGGGGTACTTTATATATAAAACAAAAAAGCATTTCAAATATAATTGAAATGCTTTTGTTTTAGACTATTTTATGCTAAAAATTAGTTCGCTTTTTTTAGGTTACTAACGTATTCGGTTAATTTTTTACCATACATAGATTGAGCTACTTTTGGCGTCATGGCATTTTTTATCGTGTCAAGATATTTGATGTTGATATCATATACTTCGGCAAGGGCAATGTAAGGCGCAATTTCGTGGTCTTTATTGTTCATTGCAAAATTGACAGCGAAAAGGTATTTGCGTTTTAAATTCAAATCCTGCAACTGGTTTAGACTGTCAATAGCTTTAGTGTTTTTGCTTTTAATTGCTTTGAATTTTTGCTCAATCAAAGTTAAATTTTCATCCTTGTATCTTGAAGTTGTTTTCTTGTATTCTTCATACAAATCCTGATTTTTTGAACCTGTAATTTTTGCTCCCGAAAGAAAGGCATCTAAGTTTGTTTCGATATTTATAATTCCTGGTTCAGCAAAAAACATAAGATTATTATCTAATGAATTGCTAACGCCTCTGTCTAAAAACAAATAAAGCATCTCTGGAGATTTTATGTCAATATCTGTTTCAAAATGCGAATTTCCATCAATTTTGATCGTGTCAATAGCAATTAACGAAGTGTCAATTACTTTTTGAATGTATAAAGTACCTTCTTTTAATCCTTTTACATTTCCGGTAATGTGTAAATTTCCTTTAGGTTCTTTTTTGCCACATGAAGCAATTAGTAATATAGCAGCGAATGCAAGAATGGTTTTTTTCATTGATTGTGTTATTTTGTGCAAAGTAAATAAAATAGTTGAAAAAGCGAAGCAATCGTTTTAAGCTATTTTTGTGATTATGATTTTATGAATTAGCCTTTCAACCAAGCGTCTTTTAGTTGTTTTTTAGAAGCATCAGTAGCTTCAATATGAACTTTGTCTTCGTATGGCAATTTTACTGTTCCTTTTAATAATTGTTCTTTTCCAAGACGTTTGATTTTTACGCTAATGGCATCATTTTCTTTCCATTTGCTACTTTCATTAATCATGTCGTAAATGTTTTCATAATTGTAAGCAATGTTGTTTACTTCTAAAATAACATCTCCGCCTTTTAATCCAAGGTTCGTGAAAAATGGATTCAACTCAATGTTAGGAATTACACTAATTTCATTGTTGTTTGGATTTACGGTAATGTATGGTGTTTTATCTTTTATAAAAACCGCTGCAGCAACTGGTTTTAATGATTTTGTCAGGCCTACTTTAGCTAAAAATAAATCATAAGGAATAGGAGTAGGACCTGCAACATAAGTTTTCAGGAAATCGCCCACTTCAGGATAAGTCAATTCGTTAATTTTATTGAAAAGTTCGTTGTCATTGAACGGTTTTGAAACTCCGTATTCATTAGATAATTTGTGCATTAGGTCAAGAATACCTCTTTCGCCATTGCTTTTTTCTCTAATGATGATGTCGATACACATTCCTATCAAAGCTCCTTTTTGGTATACATTCAGATATTGGTCTTTGTAAGGTTGTTTTAAAACATTAGCACTCATTTCGGTAAAAGGCATAGTGTCGTTTAGCGTGCTGGCTTCTTCAATTTTTTCAGCTAATCTATCGTAGAAATCAGCTTCTGGAATCAAACCCTGGTTGATTTGGAAAAGATTTGCAAAATATTCGGTAACACCTTCGTACATCCATAAATGTTCGGACATTTTAGGCGCATTATAATCGAAATACTGAATCTCTTTCGAATGAATTGTCAATGGCGTTACTATATGAAAAAATTCGTGGGAAACCACATCCATCATTGATTTTACCAATTCGTCTTTTTCCATTATTTCAGGCAAAACTACTGTAGTTGCCGTAGGATGTTCTAATGCACCAAAACCATGGGCATCATCTTCTTTCATGCTGGATAAATACAACAAAACAGCATATTTTTTAGTAGCATTGATTTTTCCTAAGAAATGTTTTTGTGCCGTCATCATGGTTTTCATTTCAGGAGTGATACTTTCGGCAGTATATTTTCCTGTAGGCGAATAAACACTAATTTGTATGTCCATACCATCTACATTAAAAGTAGTATAATTTGGTTTTGAATACATGATAGGATTTTCTACTAATTCGGCGTAGCGTGAAGTAACAAAAAGGTCTGTTGTAGTGCTGTTATCCTGATCCGTCATTGAAGTGCTTCCCCATAAATTATCTGGATGAGTTACCGTCAATTGGTAAGGAGTTGCCATGAAATTGTCAAAATACCCAATAAAACAATGCGTGTTTATCATGAAGTTTTCGCCTGCAATGATATTTGAACCTGCTGGAGAAAAAATATCATCTTTACCAAAACCAGTTCCTTTTTCGGTGTCAAAAGTATCATTTACTAAATAGGTGATTTTGCTTAAAGCGGTTGTTTTAGTAATAGTCCATGAATTTTCGTCCAGTTTTTTTACCTCTAACAAATTTCCTTTTTTATCAAAGGCTTTTAAATCTTCAATATATCTTCCGTAGTTGTCTTCAGAATAAGTTCCTGGTACTGTTTTAGGAATGCGGTAAATAATTTCATTAGTAGTAACTCGTGGCGCATTTACAGTAACTAAAACCTGATCGTTTTTAACCTCAGTAAGATTAATTGTGGCTTGGATAACTTGTTCTTTAGTCGATTGTGTGTTAACTGTTTTACAACTCCACAATACAGAAGTCAATGCCAATGCGAATACTATCTTTTTCATTGTTTATTATTTTATAGGATTGTTTTGCCTGAATTTTAAAACAGACAAAAAGAAATAAAAAAACACTCATGATTAAGAGTGCTTTTAAAAATTAGTCTAATTTATTTTTGATATAATACTTTCCATCTAAATCATCGTCAAAATCATCAATTTTAAGAGGTTTAGGCTTAGGTTTCGTAGCCGTAGCTTTCTTTTTCCACATTTCGAATTTTTCTAGAGGCATCTTTTTTTTCAGGATTTCCAGAACTTCTTTTTCAGCCAATCCAAACTCTTTTTTTATAATTTCAAAAGGATTTTTTTCCTCTAAGGCTAATGTAACAAGTTTTTCAGTTTGTTCCCAGTTCAGTTCTTTACGGTTACTCTTTTTCATCACGTGAAAATTAATTCTAAATAGTTTTTTTAATTAAAAAATGAAATTGTAATAGGTGTCAATATTAATAAAAAAAAGAATTACTTTATTGAAAATTATATTTTTTTTGTGTGAAATTTTGTTTTTTTTAAAATGCGATTTAGTTAAAGTATTGCAGCATTTCCATCAGTGTTCCAATGTTTTTCTGGAATTGTTTTTTCGACAAAAAAAGCGCTTATTTTTTCAATCGAATATTCATTAAAACAATGGCAGCAATTATTAAAACAATACCAAACCATTGCAAGCCATTCACTTTTTCGGATAATAAAAAATAAGCCATAGCTACCGAAACAGGAAGCTCTAATGCCGAAACAATACTTCCTAATCCAATTCCGGTAAGTGGAAAACCAGTATTTAATAATAAAGGAGGAATGATGGTTCCAAATAAAGCCAAAATAATTCCCCATTTCATAAAAATACTAAAATTAAAAGGGGTTACCTGTGTAATAAATCCAAATGCAATAACAATTAATGTTCCACCAATAAGCATAAAAAAGCTACGTTTTATAGAAGAAATTTCATTTGCAACTCTATTGGCACTAAACATAGTGGTTGTAAATGCAGCTGCAGCTAATATTCCCCAGAAGAAACCACGCCAGTCTAAAGTAAGATCACTGCTTAATAAATTAGTTGCTAAAACGGTTCCTATCAATGTGATGATTACGGAGATGATTTTTTGTGACGAAGGTCTTGTCTTGTCTAATAGCATTTCGAGTAAAACGCCCATCCAAACGGTTTGCATCAACAAAACAATACCAATAGAAACAGGAACGTATCTTACCGATAAGTAATAAAAAACACTGGTGAAACCCATGGAAGTTCCAGCTGCAATCAGTTGAAAAATCTGTTTTTTCGAAATTTTTATCGCTGTATCATTCTTTTTGAATAATAGAATAATATTGAGAATTAGAACACCTAAAAGACCTAATGAAAATTGAGAGCCGCTTACTTCGGCAGTGGTATATCCTTCCTGATAGGCCATTTTAACAAATGAAGCCAACATACCGTAGCTGCTGGCTCCTAATCCTACTAGTAGAACTCCTTTTAAGGTTTTATTTTGAATCATCTTTGTTTACTTTTTAATCTGCAAAATTAAGCTTAAGGAGGAGTTAGATTAAAAAATACACATAGATAAAACTTATATGTTGATAGCCAAAGTTTTTTTTAAGGAAAATGTGTTTAAATTCAGGTTCTTTGGCTGTTAATTTCTATTTCGGAGTTTCGGAATGAATTTAATAATGATTAAAACAACCCTTGTAGTGGAGCGTTTTTTATTCCAATTTTAGTATAATCAAACGCCATTTTTTCTTTTAACAAACTCGCATAAACAGATCTAAAATCGATTTGGTATTTTAAATCACCTTGGGATAAATCAGAAAGATTAGGATTGTTTCCAATTACTTTTCCACGGTTTTGTCCACCAATAATAAACATCGGGGCAGCCGTTCCGTGATCGGTTCCATTGCCGTTGTCTTTTACTCTTCGTCCAAATTCTGAAAAAACAACTAAGGTTACATTTTGGAGTAAATTGGCTTTTTTCAAGTCTTGGTAAAAACTATAAATAGCGCCATCCAATTCAGTGAATTTATTATTTTGGATCACCAATTGATTGTCATGGGTGTCATAACCTCCTTGTGAAGTATAATAGACTTTCGAATTCAAATTTCCTTTAATCAATCGGCTAATCCATTCCAGATTTTTACCCAGTGCGCTTTTAGGATAACTAATTTCTGTAGTTGATTGAGTCAATGCTTTTTGAATTTCTTCAGAACCTTCCAGAACTGAATTGGCCACTTTTCGAACAAAATCCAAAGAAGAATTCTCGGATAACATTCCTGTTTCTTCTTTTTGTTTTTTTATCTTGAATCGATCGGGATCTTTTACAGTAATGGAATTAGGGCTGTCTCCTTTTAAGGAAAGATTATCAATAGAATCTATGTTAATTCCTGCTGTTGGAGTGTGCGTTACACATTGCAAATCAAGGTAACGTCCCAGCCAGCCTTCGTTAATATATTTGTTAGAATCGGTAGCGGTTTGCCAAATTTCCTGACTTCTAAAATGCGAACGATTGGGTTCAGGATAACCTACATTTTGGATCACTGACAAATCTCCGTTTTGTTGCATTTGCGCAAATCCTTTTAAAGCGGGATGAAATCCCATTCCTTTGGTTGTCGAAATAACACCATCTTTAGCAATGGCAATTTTTGGACGCAGGTCATAATACAACGGATCTTCAAAAGGAATAAAAGTATTTAAACCGTCATTTCCACCATTGAGTTGTATAAAAACAAGGCATTGTTCTCCTATAACCAGATTTTTTTGGAAACCATAAGAGAACAAAAAATCAGGTAGTAACAAGCTCCCGCCTGTTAATGTTCCTGTAAGCGATAGAAAATTTCTTCTGTTCATAGTTAATAGATTTAATGGCTTGCTTTTAAATTAATTGAAATTCAGGTTCTTTTACTATGGCATTAAAAAGCCTTAAAACGGCCTGATCGGCATTTTGAGCTTCCGGATTGAAATCATATTTTAAGATGGTTTCAAAATCTTTTTGAGTGTCACTGTCCACCTGAAACAATAATCGGTCTGTCAATTGACTAATAATTTGTTTGTTGGTTCCTTTTTCCCAATCCAAGTGAACGTTTGTTTTTCTAACTGTCACCGAATTATTTCCTGAATTACTCATGGTGCTATTCATAGTGTTATTCATGGTATTCTCCATGCTATTCTTAGCTATAGCGCGTTGGTTGAAATTTTCTTTTCCGCTGCAATATAAATCTGCTAAGTTGTTGCGCTGCAAATAAACCTGAGAAGTCAACCAAGATTTTCCACCTCCCCAGCCTTTTACATTGGGTTGATTGAATAAATCCATGCCCTGACTTTTTAGAAAAGCATTAATAGGTCTGTTGTTTTTAGGATTGATGTGCAGTTCTGAAATGATTTGTAAACTGTATTCCAGAGGGTTTTTAATTTTAGAACCTGCCGTATTTTTTTCAAATTCTTCCGTAAAAATTTTCTCTAGCAAAGGTTTGATTTCAAAGTCTTTTTTTCGAAAATAATCACCGTAATAGGTAACTAATTTTTCACTTGGATCATCATAAATAAACCATTGAAGGATTTTTTTAGTAAAATGGTAAGGGCTATTTTTTTGTTTGAAAATGATATCTACAATTTCATCGGATTTAAAGTTCCCTTTTTCTCCTAAATAAGTAATTTCAGAATTGTCAGCGAGTTTGTCTCTGTAAATTCCGCCATTATCTCCTGAACCTAATCCAGCTAAGGCTTTAGCTCCGTTTTTCACATCGTCTTCGGTATAATTTCCAATTCCGAGCGTAAAAAGTTCCAGTAATTCCCTGCTCAGGTTTTCGTTAATTTTTCCCTTTCTATTGTCTACATTATCTAGGTAGCGTAACATCGCATTGCTTTTTATCATAGCTTTTGTCAATTCTCTAAAATTACCAAAAGCATGTTTTCGAAGCAATTGATTGTGTTCAAAAAGCCAATAATTCACTTTGACTTTTTGATAGGTCGATACATAATGATTGTGTAAAAAAACGGTCATTTTTTCCTGTAGCGGATAATTTTCATTCATCATTTTTTCCAGCCACCAGGATTTCATTTCTATATATGTTTGTCCTTCTTGTTTTTGAATTTCTTTTTGAACTTCTCTTTTTTGCTCGGGAGTTAAATCTTTGTTTTTTTCTCTGCGTTCGCGAAAATCAGCTGTTGTTTTCGGACTATCATTTAAAAATTCAGGAATCGTATTGTCAAAATTAGTTTTGAATGAAGCATCAAGAAATTTAGCAATTCCCATTTTTTCGATTGCTGCTGCTTGCTTATTTGAAAAGCCTAAACGGAGGGACCAAAGAGAATTAAGATTCATAACTTTTAGGATTTAGGTTTTTTCTGGTTTTGCTTTCTAGGTCGTTATTAATTAAGATGTTAAATAAGAAAAAAGGTTTAATGGAATCAATTTTTTTATTCAGTTAATCAATTATTTCAAATAATAAATTAGGGTAAATCATCTTATAGTTGTCTTACTATTAACATACTAATATAACGTTAACTAAAATTAAAAATTATGAAAACGATTAAAACCATATTAGCAATATTTTTTTTAGGCGCTATAACAACTGTACAAGCACAAGAAAATATGGTACAAGCAGAAACTAAAATTGCATATTACCAACAAAGAGGTGCAGAAGATGCTAAATTTGAGATGGAATTTACTGCTAAAACAAAGGCAGAGGAAAAAGCTTTTTGGAAAGAACAGAAAGAGTATGAAAAAGAGTTAAAGAAGAAGAACCGAAATGCCTATCGTACTTATATGGCCAGTAAGAAAGACGCTTACACGGAACATTATTATCATTGCGATGCACATTGTCATCATAACAATTCTTTTTATAATCATGCGGCATTTTATTATTACCAGTACGACCGACCAAGTTATCAAAGAGTTCCAACAAGAACTTCAGTAAACACACAAATAGGAGTAGGTGTTCCTGTGCCTAGTGTGAGATTAGGACTTTAAGAGGTTTTTTGAATGTAGATTAACGATTTTTGATTTTAGATTTCGTGTTGTGAATAAGTCAAAAATCGTTAATCTATAATCAAATGAATTTTAGTTTTTGCGAGCCTCTTCAATCCTTGCAAATAATTTTTCGTTGGATTCTTCTTTTGAAGAATAATAAATTTTATTACCGTCTGATTTGGTTATAAGAATA
>Ga0247814_10000773_pt1 | contig 22381 bp, 23 predicted proteins | sample UWRJL179409R1_FD_179947 | JGI IMG/M metagenome (GOLD analysis project Ga0247814, IMG submission 179947) | Plant litter microbial communities from Arlington Agricultural Research Station in Wisconsin, United States - UWRJ-L179-409R-1 | ecosystem: Environmental > Terrestrial > Plant litter >... | reverse complement strand
CCGGGCTGACTATCGGCTCCGGGACGCTTGACTCTGCATCACCCACGAGTGCGGGCAGGGTTGGTTTTGCAGCCAGTGATGGAGAGATGTTGATCGGTGGCATTAAAGTGCCCAGCACGACCAATACTTATAGTTCAGCGCTGACCGGCGTGACCATCACGGCCGTTGCCATTGGCAAGTCCACGGTCACCGTGGCAGGCAACACCGACGGTTTGAAAACATCGTTGCAGACGTTTGTCGATGCGTACAACAACGTGGTCAAGACCATCAACTCCCTGACCAAGGCCACCGCTGATGCCAACGGCGACCTGACCGTGTCGGCGGCGATGACCGGTGACTCCTTGCCGCGTGATCTGCTGGCCACCTTGCGTGAGCAGTTGATCACGCCTGGCCCTGGCAGCAAGTTGTCGACCCTGGCGCAGTTGGGTATCCAGACTGCTCAGTCCGGCGGTACGCTTACCTTCGATGCCGGCAAGTTCACTAAGGCGATGAACGACAAGAACCTGGGCAGTGAAGTGCAGCAAATGTTCTCCGGCACTAACGCGGAAAATGGCTTGCTGGCGCGGATGAAGAAAGCCATCGAACCGTATAACAAAACCGGCGGTACTCTCGACGAACGCACCAAATCGCTGAACAAGACCAGTACCGATCTGAAAGCGCAGCAGACTGCCCTCGATATTCGTGTGGCTAACCTGACGTCAACGCTGACGGCCAAGTACAACGCCATGGACTTGTTGGTCGGACAGATGAAGTCGACCCTGTCGAGCATCACCTCGTTCTTCGATACGCTGAATGCTCAGGCTTCTGGCTGACATTCACTGAGTCATCCAGCCCGGCTGCGATTAATCGCACGCCGGGTTTTTGGCTTCTGGTCTAAAGTTTCCCGGCCATGCGTCGATACATTGAATATACGAATTCTTCCAGCTTTGACGAGGTTGATCATGAACCCGATGTTAGCCCTTCGGCAGTACCAGAAAGTGAATGCCCATGCGCAAACCTCCGAGGCCAACCCTCATCGTCTGGTGCAAATGCTGATGGAGGCAGGGCTCGATCGCATCGCCCAGGCCAAGGGCGCCATCGGACGCAAGGATATCCCTGCAAAAGGCGTCTTGATCGGCAAGGCGATTGAAATCGTCGGCGGCCTGCGTGAAGGCCTGGATATGGAAAAATCAGCTGATACGCTGACCCGTGTGGACAATCTGTACATCTACATGATGCAGCGCCTGGCTGAAGCCAATATAAAAAGCGATCCACTGATCCTTGATGAAGTCAGCAGCCTGCTGGGCACCGTCAAGGAAGGCTGGGACGCAATCGCTGCTCACTAAGCTGTGCTGAGGAGACCAACATGAGTGCTGCACTCAAGCGTATCGAAGAGACCAAGGAAGCGCTGGTAGGCGCTTTGGCTGAGCGTGACTGGGATGCCATCGGCAAACTTGATCTGGCCTGCCGTGCCTGCGTGGACGATATGATCAGCGAGGCGACGCCCAATGCGCCGGAATTGCGCAGTAATCTGGAAGAGTTGCTGACGGTCTACCGGCAGTTAATCGATACTGCTACCGACGCGCGTCAGGCGATCGTCGACGAGATGTCGCAGATCCAGCAAGCGAAAAACGCGGCGAAGGTTTACCATCTGTTCGGTTGAAGCTCGTTGATCGAAAAGAAGTGCGCCATAAATTTGACTGTGTACGGTTTTTTGACTTAACTAGTGATGTTTGCCATTTTCTGGCGTCTCAGTAACCGTACCGGCTGAGAATTGCCAAGCTTGCCCTTGTGGGGCATAGAGTTGACTAGGGAAGTTGCTATTGCATGTGGCGTGAAATCAAGATTCTGCTGATCGATGACGATAGCCAGCGCCGCCGTGATTTGGCGGTCATTCTGAATTTTCTTGGCGAAGAAAATTTGGCCTGCTCCAGCCAGGATTGGCAGCAGGTTGTCGGCTCTCTGACCTCTACCCGAGAAGTGCTCTGCGTGCTCGTTGGCAGCGTGAGCGCGCCTGGAAGTCTGCAAGGGCTTCTTAAGACAGTCGCTGCATGGGATGAGTTCCTTCCCGTGTTGCTCATGGGCGATATTTCTTCCGTAGACCTGACTGACGATTTGCGTCGGCGCGTGCTTTCCTCCCTGGAAATGCCGCCCAGCTACAGCAAATTGCTCGACTCCCTGCACCGTGCCCAGGTCTATCGTGAAATGTACGATCAGGCCCGTGAGCGCGGTCGTCATCGTGAACCCAACCTGTTTCGCAGCCTGGTCGGTACCAGCCGTGCGATTCAGCATGTGCGCCAGATGATGCAGCAGGTTGCCGACACTGACGCCAGCGTGTTGATCCTCGGTGAGTCCGGGACCGGCAAGGAAGTCGTCGCGCGCAACCTGCACTATCACTCCAAGCGTCGCGACGCGCCGTTTGTGCCGGTCAACTGTGGCGCGATTCCGGCCGAATTGCTGGAAAGCGAACTGTTCGGTCACGAGAAGGGCGCCTTTACCGGGGCGATCACCAGCCGTGCCGGGCGTTTCGAACTGGCTAACGGCGGTACGCTGTTCCTCGATGAAATCGGCGACATGCCGCTGCCGATGCAGGTCAAGCTGCTACGGGTCCTGCAGGAACGTACCTTTGAGCGCGTGGGCAGCAACAAGACCCAGAGCGTTGATGTGCGCATCATTGCCGCAACCCACAAGAATCTTGAGTCGATGATCGAGATCGGCAGCTTCCGTGAAGACCTCTATTACCGTCTGAACGTGTTCCCAATCGAGATGGCACCGCTGCGCGAGCGGGTCGAAGACATTCCATTGCTGATGAACGAGCTGATTTCGCGCATGGAGCACGAAAAACGCGGCTCGATCCGTTTCAACTCTGCCGCCATCATGTCGCTGTGTCGTCACGGCTGGCCGGGCAACGTGCGTGAGTTGGCCAACCTGGTGGAGCGCATGGCGATCATGCATCCCTATGGCGTGATTGGCGTGGCCGAGTTGCCGAAGAAATTCCGCTATGTCGATGATGAGGACGAACAACTCGTCGACAGTCTGCGCAGCGATCTGGAAGAGCGCGTGGCCATCAATGGTCATACGCCGAACTTCTCGTCCGGCGCCATGTTGCCGCCAGAAGGCCTGGACTTGAAGGACTATCTGGGTGGGCTGGAGCAAGGCTTGATCCAGCAGGCACTGGACGACGCCAACGGTATCGTGGCGCGTGCCGCCGAACGCCTGCGGATTCGTCGCACGACCCTCGTCGAGAAAATGCGTAAGTACGGCATGAGCCGACGCGAAGGCGATGAACAGGCAGATGATTGACGCTTGCTGAAACGCGAAAAAATCAAACCTCTGAATTTTCAGGGGTTTTTTTTCGGCACGAGGATTGCTAAGTCTCCAGGAACATACCGTTTAATGACGGTTCGCCACGCGAGAGATGACTTATGCCCCATGCCGCCAAGATGACCCCTGACCTTGCCCATGCAGTCCTGCCGTCCCTTGAGCTGGAAAGTCGTCAGGGGCTTGAGCAGGCGTTTTCGCTGTTCAATCAGATGTCGGCGCAGCTGACTGATTCCTACAGCTTGCTGGAAGCACGGGTCACCGAGCTCAAGGGCGAACTGGCAGTGGTCAGCGCGCAACGTATGGCGGAGCTCGCGGAGAAAGAGCGTCTGGCGTATCGCTTGCAGAATCTGCTCGACCTGCTGCCCGGCGGGATCATCGTGATCGACGGCATGGGCAGGGTGCGCGAGGCCAATCCGGCGGCCATCGATTTGCTCGGGCAGCCGCTGGAGGGCGAGCTGTGGCGGCACGTCATCAGTCGCTGTTTTGCTCCGCGCGAAGACGACGGCCACGAAGTATCCCTCAAGGATGGTCGACGCCTGTCCATCGCCACTCGCTCGCTGGACGCCGAGCCGGGCCAGTTGGTACTGCTTAATGACCTGACAGAAACCCGCCATCTGCAAGATCAATTGGCGCGTCATGAGCGTTTGTCGTCGCTGGGGCGGATGGTGGCGTCCCTCGCCCACCAGATTCGCACGCCGCTGTCCGCCGCCTTGATCTACGCCAGTCATTTGACTGAGCAGGCACTGCCGCTGGAAACCCAGCAGCGTTTTGCCGGACGTCTGAAAGAGCGACTGCACGAGCTGGAACATCAAGTGCGGGACATGTTGGTGTTTGCCCGTGGCGAATTGCCGCTGACCGACCGACTCACGCCGCAACAGCTCTTCGCTGCATTGCAGGACGCTGCCTTGACGCACACGCAGGATGTGCAGGTGCGCTGGCAGTGCGACGCTTCGGAAGGTGAGTTGCTGTGCAATCGCGACACGCTGGTCGGTGCGCTCCTGAATCTGATTGAAAACGCGGTGCAGGCTTGCGCCGGTCAGCCGCGCTTGAAGATCCATGCCTACAGCCGGGGCAACACGCTGCGGCTGTGCATCAGTGACAACGGCAGCGGTATCGACGCGGCTGCTCTGGCGCGTATCGGCGAGCCCTTTTTCACCACCAAGACCACCGGCACCGGCCTGGGGCTGGCGGTGGTGACCGCGGTCACCCGCGCCCATCGCGGCGCCGTTCAGTATGCCTCTCGGGTGGGGCGTGGTACTTGCGCGATGGTCACGTTGCCATTGATGAGTGCGCCATCCAGCGTCGCGGATAATAACTGATGGCAATCAAGGTGCTGTTGGTCGAAGACGACCGTGCGTTGCGCGAAGCGCTGGGGGAAACCCTGGAATTGGCCGGGCATGAGTATCACGCCGTCGGGTCGGCTGAAGATGCGTTGGTCGCTGTGGCGGCTGAGCCGTTCAGCCTGGTGATCAGTGACGTCAATATGCCAGGCATGGACGGTCATCAGTTGCTCGGCCTGCTGCGCGCGCGTCAGCCGCAATTGCCGGTGCTGCTGATGACCGCCCATGGCGCGGTCGAGCGCGCCGTGGATGCGATGCGCCAGGGTGCGGCGGATTATCTGGTCAAACCGTTCGAGCCCAAGGCGATGCTGGCATTGGTTGCCCGGCATGCGCTGGGACTTCCCGGACCGGATGATGGCGATGGGCCGATCGCGGTCGAGCCGGCCAGCGCGCAGCTGCTGAACCTGGCCAGTCGCGTGGCGAAAAGTGATTCCACGGTGCTGATATCCGGCGAATCTGGCACCGGCAAGGAAGTGCTGGCGCGTTTCATTCACCAGCATTCGCCCCGAGCCGATAAGCCTTTCATCGCCATCAACTGTGCGGCGATCCCGGACAACATGCTCGAAGCCACGTTGTTCGGCCATGAAAAAGGCTCGTTCACCGGCGCTATCGCTGCTCAGGCCGGCAAATTCGAGCAGGCCGACGGCGGCACTATCCTGCTGGATGAAATTTCCGAAATGCCCATGAACCTGCAGGCAAAATTGCTGCGTGTGTTGCAGGAGCGTGAAGTCGAGCGGGTAGGTGCGCGCAAGCCCATCACTCTGGATATTCGAGTGTTGGCAACGACTAACCGTGATCTGGCAGGGGAAGTCGCCGCCGGTCGGTTCCGTGAAGATCTGTTTTATCGGTTATCAGTATTTCCGCTGGCCTGGCAACCCCTGCGCCAGCGAACCGCCGATATTCTGCCGCTGGCCGAGCGTTTACTAGCCAAGCACGTCAATAAAATGAAACATGCGGCGGTGCGTTTGTCAGCTCAGGCGCAAGCGTGTCTGGTGAGTTATGCCTGGCCCGGCAATGTCCGCGAACTGGACAACGCAGTGCAGCGCGCGCTGATTTTGCAACAGGGCGGCGTCATTGAAGCGGCAGATTTCTGCCTTGCGGGGCCCGTCTCCTGCGCGCCGCTGCCAGCGCTGACCGTGGCTGCGGCGGGCATCGCGGCGACGGTTTTGCCAGCGGCCCAAACGCCTGCACCTGCCGACGGGGCCGTAAGTGACGGGGGCAGCGCGTTGGGCGACGATCTGCGCCGGCGCGAATTTCAGATGATTATTGACACCCTGCGTGCCGAGCGCGGTCGTCGCAAGGAGGCTGCCGAGCGGTTAGGTATCAGCCCACGTACGTTGCGCTACAAATTAGCGCAGATGCGCGATGCCGGTATGGATGTCGAAGGTCATTTATTCGCGACGTAACCTCCAGGCTACAAAAGACGTTCACCGTATCTACATCGCCGAAATCCCGCGTAGCCGGGGGTTTTGCCCTGATCAGCCGACGGATTCAACGCCCTGGCTCATGGATTTGCGAGGGGTGACTGCCCGGTCATTAATCTGCCTGAAGTGCACTAATGGCCATTGGCTGCCATCTAGCTGGCACCCTTGTTGCTTTGACATCCATGACCGCTGAATCAGTGTCAAAAATTTGCGGCCCTCACGAGAGATATTTCCATGAGCCAAGGTGTTGAATTTAATCGCTTGATGTTGGATATGCGCTCCATGCAAATGGATGCCATGGCCGCTCCGAAGGCTGCCGCCACGCCGGAAGTCGGCTCCAGCAGCTTTGCCGACATGCTTGGTCAGGCCGTCAACAAGGTTGCCGACACCCAGCAGGCGTCCAGTCAATTGGCCAGTGCCTTCGAAATCGGCAAGAGCGGCGTCGACCTCACCGACGTGATGATTTCCTCACAAAAAGCCGCCGTGTCCTTTCAGGCGCTGACTCAGGTTCGTAACAAACTGGTTCAGGCATATCAAGACATCATGCAGATGCCGGTTTAAGGACATATTGAGTCATGGCAGAAACACTCGCCGATAGCGTTCCGGCCAAGGCAGACGCCCCAGCGGGGAAGTCGCCCGTGTTCGGTCTGGCTTTCCTGGACAATCTTTCCGAGATGCCCATGCTGCGTCAGGTCGGCCTTATGGTCGGTCTCGCCGCCAGTGTGGCGATTGGCTTCGCCGTGGTGCTCTGGTCGCAGCAGCCCGATTACCGTCCGTTGTACGGAAGTCTTGCCGGGCTCGACGCCAAGCAGGTCATGGACACGCTGACGGCGGCCAACATTGCCTACACCGTGGAGCCCAACTCCGGTGCGTTATTGGTCAAGGCCGATGACGTGCAGCGGGCGCGCATCCAGCTGGCATCGGCTGGCGTGGTGCAGCAGGACGCCAACGTCGGTTTCGAGATTCTCGACAAGGATCAAGGGCTGGGGACCAGCCAGTTCATGGAAGCCACGCGCTATCGCCGTGGTCTGGAAGGCGAACTGGCGCGCACGATTTCTGCGCTCAATAACGTCAAGGGTGCCCGCGTGCACCTGGCGATCCCGAAAAGTTCGGTCTTCGTGCGTGATGACCGCAAGCCCAGTGCTTCGATTCTGGTCGAGCTGTACGCCGGTCGTTCGCTTGAGCCAAGCCAGGTGGTGGCGATCATCAATCTGGTGGCAACCAGCGTCCCCGAGTTGAACAAGTCGCAAATCACCGTCGTTGATCAGAAGGGCAATCTGCTTTCCGATCAGGCCGAAAACTCTGAATTGACCATGGCCGGCAAGCAGTTCGACTACAGCCGTCGCATGGAAGGCATGCTCACCCAACGGGTGCAGAATATTCTGCAGCCGATCCTGGGCAATGATCGCTACAAGGCTGAAGTTTCCGCCAACGTGGATTTCAGCGCGGTGGAATCAACCGCTGAAAGTTTCAACCCGGATCAGCCTGCCTTGCGCAGCGAGCAGTCGGTCAACGAACAACGCTCCACCAGCAGTGGCGCCCAGGGTGTACCCGGTGCGCTGAGTAATCAGCCTCCAGGTCCGGCCACCGCGCCGCAAACCACGGGTGGTGCCGCAGGCGGCGCGGCCGCTGCGATTGCGCCGGGTCAGCCGCTGCTCGATGCCAACGGTCAGCAGATCATGGACCCGGCCACCGGCCAGCCTGCCTTGGCGCCTTATCCGGCGGACAAACGTGTGCAGTCGACCAAGAACTTCGAGCTTGATCGCTCCATCAGTCACACCAAGCAGCAGCAAGGTCGTTTGACCCGGTTGTCGGTTGCGGTGGTGGTCGATGATCAGGTCAAGGTCAATGCGGCCAATGGCGAAACCACGCGCAGCCCCTGGAGTGCCGAGGATCTGAATCGCTTTACCCGTCTGGTGCAGAACGCGGTCGGCTTCGACGCCAGCCGTGGCGACACGGTAAGCGTGGTCAACGTGCCGTTTTCCGCCGAGCGCGGCGAAACGATTCCGGATATCCCGTTCTACTCGCAGCCATGGTTCTGGGACATCGTCAAACAAGCCATGGGCGTGATTTTCATCCTGGTGCTGGTGTTTGGCGTGTTGCGCCCGGTGCTCAACAACATCACCAACGGCAAGAGCAAGCAGCTGGCCGGTTTCGACGACGATATGGGCGGCATGGGTGGCATGGGCGGCGGGGACGAATTGTCCAACGACCGTGTCAGCCTTGGCGGCCCGCAGAGCATTCTGTTGCCTAGCCCGACCGAGGGTTATGACGCACAGCTGAACGCAATCAAGAGCCTGGTGGCCGAAGATCCGGGTCGAGTGGCCCAGGTCGTGAAAGAGTGGATTAACACTGATGAGTGATCGAGCCGTCGTAGCCAAGCTGAGCAAAGTCGAGAAAGCGGCCGTCCTGCTGCTGTCCCTGGGTGAAACCGATGCGGCGCAAGTGCTGCGTCACATGGGCCCCAAGGAAGTCCAGCGCGTGGGCGTGGCCATGGCGCAGATGCGCAATGTGCATCGCGAGCAGGTCGAAGAAGTCATGACCGAGTTCGTCGAGATCGTCGGCGATCAGACCAGCCTCGGGGTGGGTTCTGACGGCTATATCCGCAAGATGCTGACGCAGGCGCTGGGCGAGGACAAAGCCAACGGCCTGATCGACCGCATTCTGCTGGGTGGCAATACCAGCGGCCTGGACAGCCTGAAATGGATGGAACCGCGCGCGGTTGCCGACGTGATTCGCTTCGAGCACCCGCAGATCCAGGCTATCGTCGTGGCCTACCTCGACGCCGATCAGGCGGGCGAAGTGCTCGGGCATTTTGACCACAAGGTGCGTCTGGACATCATCCTGCGCGTATCTTCGCTGAACACCGTGCAACCGGCCGCACTGAAAGAATTGAACCAGATTCTGGAGAAGCAGTTCTCCGGCAATGCCAATACTTCACGTACCACGCTGGGCGGTATCAAGCGTGCTGCGGACATCATGAACTTCCTCGACAGCTCCATGGAAGGCACGCTCATGGATTCGATCCGCGAAGTCGACGAAGACCTCTCGGTGCAGATCGAAGACCTCATGTTCGTCTTCAACAACCTGGCGGACGTGGACGACCGTGGCATCCAGGCGCTGCTGCGCGAAGTATCTTCGGATGTGCTGGTGCTGGCCCTCAAAGGCTCGGACGAGGCCATCAAGGAAAAGATTTTCAAGAACATGTCCAAACGCGCTGCCGAACTGTTGCGCGACGATCTGGAAGCCAAAGGGCCGGTTCGCGTCAGCGACGTGGAAACCGCACAAAAAGAAATCCTCACCATTGCGCGCCGTATGGCCGAGGCCGGGGAGATTGTGCTCGGCGGCAAAGGTGGCGAGGAAATGATTTAAGGTCTTTTAATGTCCAGCTCCAGCAAAGAACCGGCCAGCGAGCTTATTCGCGCCAAAGACGTCGGTGGTTACGACGTATTTGCCCTGCCGAGTTTCGACCCGCAGCAAGAGCCCGAACCTGAACCTGAGGTTTTGCCGGTTGAAGACGAGCCGGCCGAGATGGAAGAAGTGCCGCTGGATGAAGTCCAGCCGCTGACCCTTGAAGAACTCGAAAGCATTCGTCAGGAGGCCTATAACGAAGGCTTTGCGACCGGTGAAAAAGAAGGCTTTCACAGCACCCAACTCAAGGTCCGTCAGGAAGCTGAAGTCGCCCTGGCGGCCAAGCTTGCCAGCCTCGAACAGCTGATGGCGCACTTGTTCGATCCAATTGCCGATCAGGACACGCAAATCGAAAGGGGCGTGGTGCTGCTGGTCGAGCATATTGCCCGCAAAGTCATTCAGCGTGAGCTGACCACCGATTCCAGGCAGATCGGCAATGTCCTGCGCGATGCGCTGAAACTGTTGCCGATGGGCGCGCAAAACGTACGCATCTTCATCAATCCGCAGGACTTCGCCCAGGTCAAGGCGCTGCGCGAGCGCCATGAGGAAACCTGGCGCATCCTGGAAGATGACAGCTTGCAAGCCGGTGGTTGCCGGATCGAGACCGAGCACAGCCGGATCGACGCCAGCATCGAGACACGTATTTCCCTGGCCATGGCCAAGATGTACGACCAGATGCACGAGCAGGCGCTGCATCCGGCTGCGGCGGATCTGAGCATCGATCTTGAGCAGGCCTTGACTGCCTCTAAAGTCGTCAATCCTGACACCGAAAGCCCCGACAGCGAGAAGCCCGATGCGCCTTGATCGCACCAGCTTCGGCAAGCGTCTGGATACTTACGCCGAAGCCATTGACCTGCCGGTCCAGCCCGTTGTGGAAGGCCGTTTGTTGCGCATGGTTGGCCTGACCCTCGAAGCTGAAGGGTTGCGGGCTGCCATGGGCAGTCGGTGCGTGGTGATCAACGATGACAGCCATTCGCCGGTAGAAGTCGAAGCGGAAGTCATGGGTTTTTCCGGCGGCAAAGTATTTCTGATGCCGGTCGGCAGCGTGGCGGGTATCGCCCCAGGTGCGCGGGTCGTACCGCTGGCCGATACCGGTCGCCTGCCCATGGGCATGGCCATGCTCGGGCGCGTGCTCGATGGCGCGGGTCGGGCGCTGGACGGCAAGGGCGGCATGAAGGCTGAAGACTGGGTGCCGATGGACGGCCCGACCATCAACCCGCTCAAGCGCAACCCGATCAGTCAGCCGCTGGACGTGGGTATTCGCTGCATCAACGGATTATTGACAGTCGGACGCGGTCAGCGCCTTGGCCTGTTCGCCGGTACCGGCGTGGGCAAGAGCGTATTGCTGGGGATGATGACGCGCTTTACCGAGGCGGACATCATTGTCGTCGGCCTGATCGGTGAGCGGGGTCGTGAGGTCAAGGAATTCATCGAGCACAGTCTCGGTGAAGAAGGCCTCAAGCGTTCCGTGGTGGTGGCTTCCCCTGCGGATGACGCGCCGCTGATGCGTTTGCGCGCGGCCATGTATTGCACGCGCATCGCCGAATACTTTCGCGACAAGGGCAAGAATGTCCTGTTGCTGATGGATTCCCTGACCCGTTTCGCCCAGGCCCAGCGGGAAATTGCCCTGGCGATTGGCGAGCCGCCAGCGACCAAAGGCTATCCGCCGTCGGTGTTCGCCAAGCTGCCCAAGCTGGTCGAGCGCGCCGGTAACGCCGAAGCCGGCGGCGGCTCGATCACGGCTTTTTATACGGTGCTCTCCGAAGGCGATGACCAGCAGGACCCGATTGCCGACTCGGCGCGGGGCGTGCTTGACGGGCACATCGTTTTGTCGCGACGTCTGGCCGAAGAAGGGCATTACCCGGCCATCGACATCGAGGCTTCGATCAGCCGGGTCATGCCTTCGGTGGTCAGCCCTGAACACATGGGGCAGGCCCAGCATTTCAAGCAGTTGTGGTCGCGCTACCAGCAAAGCCGGGATTTGATCAGCGTCGGTGCGTACGTGGCCGGTGGCGATCGGGAAACCGATATGGCCATTGCCCTGCAGCCGGCGTTGGTGCGTTATCTGCGTCAGGGTTTGAATGACAACGAAAGCATGCAGGAGAGCAGCGCGCGGCTCGCGGCAGTCTTCAATCCGGCAGCGGGCGGCTGATAGACCATGGCCAAGAGTCGCGCCGAGCGTCTGGCGCCCGTGGTGGACATGGCCGAATCCGCCGAACGCGCGGCGGCGCAACGATTGGGGCACTTTCAAGGTCAGGTTCGCCTGGCAGAAGGCAAGCTCGACGAGTTGGAGCAGTTTCGTCTCAGCTATCAGCAGCAGTGGATCGACAAAGGTGGCACTGGCGTTTCCGGGCAATGGCTGATGAACTATCAACGCTTTCTCAATCAACTTGAAACTGCGGTCGGTCAACAGCGCAAAAGCCTGGAGTGGCATCAAAACAACCTGAATCAGGCGCGGGGCACCTGGCAGCAGGCGTATGCGCGGGTTGAGGGGTTGCGCAAGCTGGTCCAGCGGTACGTGGATGAGGCACGCAAGCTTGAAGATAAGCGTGAACAAAAACTACTCGATGAATTGTCCCAGCGGTTGCCGCGACACGAGCCGTTCTAGGCTGTTCTGGCTACCTCGCCTGATGATTCACCTGTCGCGATATAAGTCCGGTTTGCTGTCGCTGACGGGCGGTGTTACACCTTCGTTACGTTACGAAGACCCCACTGAGGAATTTCCCCTATGTCGGTAACCTCCGAGCTCTCTCAAAACGCACAGCAGCTGACCATCTTTATCACCGGTCGCTTCGATTTCGCTTCTCATCAGGACTTTCGTAACGCCTACGAAAGTCTGCCCAAAGAGTGCAGTTATGTCGTCGATCTGAAGGGCACCAATTACCTGGACAGCTCCGCGTTGGGGATGCTGTTGCTGCTGCGTGATCATGCTGGCGGCGAGCGATCACAGATAGAGTTGATCAATTGCAGCTCTGACGTGATCAAGATCCTGACGATCTCCAATTTCTCGAAATTGTTCAAGATAGGCTGAGCCTGTGCTGCCTCCAACGGAAAGCCTGTGCATCCTGATTGCCGACGACAACACGACTGATCGCTATCTGCTGTCGACCATCATCAGTCGCCAGGGCCACACCGTCCTGTGCGCCAGCAACGGTGTCGAGGCCGTCGAACTTTTTGAATCCGGGCGTCCGCAACTGGTATTGATGGATGCGGTCATGCCGGTCATGGACGGTTTCGAGGCGGCGCGGCGGATCAAGCAAATAGCCGGCGAGTCGCTGGTGCCGATCATTTTCCTGACCTCGATGACCGAGGGCGAAGCACTGGCCCGCTGCCTGGATGCCGGCGGCGACGATTTCATTGCCAAGCCCTACAACCAGGTGGTGCTGACGGCAAAGATCAACGCCATGAATCGTCTGCGAGTGTTGCAGGAAACGGTCCTGCAACAGCGCGATCTCATTTCCCGCCATCACGAATACCTGCTTAACGAACAGCGAGTCGCCAAGGAAGTGTTCGATCAGGTCGCTCATTCCGGTTGCCTGGACGCGCCCAATATTCGCTATCTGCAATCGCCTTATGCGCTATTCAACGGTGATCTGCTGCTCGCCACCTACACGCCCGCCGGGCACATGCATCTGTTGCTCGGGGATTTCACCGGCCACGGCTTGCCGGCTGCGGTGGGCGCGATGCCGTTGGCTGAAGTGTTCTACGGCATGACCGCCAAGGGCTTCGGGCTTGCCGAAACCCTGCGCGAGATGAATGCCAAGCTCAAACGCATCCTGCCGGTAGACATGTTTTGCTGCGCGACGCTGGTGTGCATCAACTTTCAGCAGCGCCACGTCGAAGTCTGGAATGGCGGGCTGCCGGACGGCTATTTGCTGCATACCGAAAGTGGCGAGCGTACGCCGCTGGTGTCACGGCACCTGCCGTTGGGTGTGCTGGACGCCGGTGACTTCGATGACAAGACCGAGGTTTACCCGATTGCCACCGGCGACCGGATCTTCCTGCTGTCGGACGGTGTCATCGACACCAACGACAGCGAGGACCGTCTGTTTGGCACCCAGCGTCTGCATGAGGTATTCGAAGCCAATCGCCAGCCGCATTTGCTGATAGGCGAGATCCAGCAGGCATTGACCGCTTTCGGCGGGCAGGCGCGGGATGACGTCAGTATGGTGGAGATCACCACGGTCGATCAGGCGACGCTGGGGCCGCAAACGGTCACCTATTCCGACAGTGGCGCATCGAGCCCGCTGGACTGGTCGGCGACCTTCGAATTTCGCGCCTCGACGCTCAAGCGCTTCAATCCGCTGCCTTATCTGCTGCAACTGCTGCTTGAGGTGCATGGTTTACGCAGCCAGAGCGGCGCGTTGTATAGCGTGCTTTCCGAGCTGTACAGCAATGCCCTTGAGCACGGCGTTCTCGGCCTGGATTCGAGGCTCAAAAGAGATGCGACAGGTTTTGCCCGCTATTATCGGGAGCGGGGCGAACGCCTGGTCCAGCTTGAAGAGGGCTTCATTCGCGTGCATTTACGGGTTGTTCCGGCTGAACGGGGAGGGCGGCTTACGCTGCAGGTCGAAGACAGCGGCACCGGATTCGACGCTGATACAATTCTCGCGTTGCCCCTGGTGGGCAATGAGTTGTACGGTCGCGGTCTCGGGCTGGTCCGCCAGTTGACCGAGCAAGCGTCCTGGTCCCGGGACGGTCGTATTGCCAGCGTGGAGTTTTCCTGGGAGGGAATGGCATAATCCCTGGGTGTTTCGTCATTCGAAGCGACTTGCGTTGAGCGGCGGCGATTCAAGGTTCTTGATCAAGGAGTGAACAAGTGTCGGCTATTCATTTGGATTACAGCGTATTGAATACGTTGCAGGAGATCATGGAGGATGAATATCCAACATTGCTCGACGTATTCCTGGATGACTCGGAACAACGCATCGCGCGGTTGCAGCATATGCTGCAGGGATATGCCGCAGGCACTGGCGCCTTCGACCTTCAGGAATTGAGCCTGATGGCCCACAGTTTCAAAGGCAGCAGCGGCAACATGGGAGCGCTGCATCTCGCGGACCTGTGTCGCGAGCTTGAAGAGCGCAGCCGTCGCGAAGAGGTTTCAGGCCTTGAAGACTTGCTCGCCAGCATCGATCTCGAATACGTGACCGTACGGCGGCTAATCGACGTCGAGCGTCAGTTGCATGGTGTCCTGCCATAAACTGGCCCGTATCTTGCTCCAGCATTTGGTAATACGCTCGCAACCAGCGATTCATGCGGAGACCGACATGCCCCTTGCCTCTAATCCACTCCTTCAGACCACCCCGATGGCGGCGTCCAAGACCAACGCTGCCAATAGCGTGGCCAAGGCGGCTGACAACGGCAAGGACGACAGTTCGAGCTTCTCCGACGTCTACGCCAAGCAGGCGCAGGCTAAATCCGCCGCCAACAATGACGTGCCGGCCAAGTCCGCGCGGGACAAGACGGTCCCCGCCAAGGATAAGGACGTTACGGCGAAAGACCCGGCAGCCAAAGACGCTGCCGCCGTGGATCAGACGACGGTTGCCGATAGCGGCAATACCTTGCCTGCCGACGCTGCCGCTGCTGCTGACGCCAGTGACAAGGACGCCAAGGCCGCCGAAGAAGCAGTTGCCGCCTTGCCGGTGGAAACGCCTGCACCTGAAGTAGCCCTGGACCCGGCACTTGACCCGGCGTTGCAGGCCATGGTCCAGCCTGCTGTCGTGTCGGTGAGCGATGCACCGGTTGTTGATGCCGCAGCGCTTCCTTCGGCCCCCGTCGCAATGCTCGCTGCCTCGGCTGCAACCCCTTCGGCAGCGCTCGTGCCTGGCACTGGTGTGGCAGATGATGCGTCATTCGACCCCGAGGCAGATCCGCTGGCCGGCTTGCCCGCCCTGCAGTTTGCCCTGGAGAACGCCAGCGCCAAGGCTCAGGCCGCCCAGCAAGCCAATGGCAGCAACCATGCAGACAAGACCGGCAAGTCCGGCGGCAACGATTCCGCCGACTCCGCGCAGAACATCGCCAATAACCTGACGGCCCTGGCCGATCAACTGCCCACGGATGAAGCCAGCACGGAGAGCAGCGACAAATCTTTCAGTGGCTTGCTCGATGACGGGCTTAAAGATGTCAAAAGTGCCGTCGGTGATACCCGCATGGATAACTTCGCTGACCGGCTTGCTGCAATGAGCCAGGCTGCGCAAGCGCCGCGAGCGGCCCTCACGCCGACCGTTCCGCTGATCAATCAGCCACTTGCCATGCATCAAAGCGGCTGGAGTGAAGGGGTTGTCGATCGGGTCATGTACTTGTCGAGCCAAAACCTCAAATCCGCAGAAATCCAGCTTGAGCCGGCCGAACTCGGTCGCCTGGACATTCGCGTCAACATGGCGACGGATCAGCAGACCCAGGTCACCTTCATGAGTGCTCATGTGGGCGTGCGTGAAGCGCTGGAAAGCCAGATGTCACGCCTGCGTGAGTCGTTCAGCCAACAAGGGCTGGGTCAGGTGGACGTCAACGTGTCTGATCAGAATCGCGGTTGGCAACAGCAGCAGCAAGCTCAGGAACAAGCCAGTAACAGCCAGCGCGGTTCCGGCACCAGCGGCAGTTCTTCAAGCCTGGACGGTTCGAGTGATGACGGTATTGTCGACGCCAGCGTCCCGGTCAGTCAGCCTGCGGCGCGGGTGATTGGCAGCAGTGAGGTCGATTATTACGCTTGATTGATGCGCGCGACAGTTTTGTAGGAGGGGACTTGTCCCCGAAGGCGTCGGATCGGCCAGCAGCATTTCGCCTGATCCAGCCCGGTGCCTGCGCCACCGCCTTCCCGGACAAATCCGGTCCTGCCTGATCCGCTCCTGCGAGTCATTGCGGGCAAGCCTTGCTCCAACAAATCCCCGCCGTTAACCCCGCGACAGCACTTCCCCCGCAACTCTGGCATAACACTTGCTCACCCTCTGTCACGCATCAACGAACCCCCCGAATAGTGACGGATTATTGGCATGGCGAAGAGCGACGACGTTAAAGACCCGGCTTCCAAAGGCAAACTCAAGCTCATCATCGTCCTGGTAGTGGCTTTGTTGCTCGCTGTCGGCCTGTCGGTTGGCGCGACCTGGTTTTTCATGCACAAGGCTGAGAGCAAGCCGGATCCAGCGGCAGAGGCTGCGCAGGCCGGCGTCAAGCATCCTGCGATCTTTGAAGCCATGACACCGGCCTTCGTGGTCAACTTCAATTCCAATGGTCGTCAACGCTACATGCAGGTCAGCATCACCATGCTGGCGCGCAATCAGCCCGACCTTGAAGCGTTGAAGGTGCATATGCCGGTTATCCGCAACAATCTGGTGATGATGTTTGCGGGTATCCCGTTCGAATCACTGGCAACCCCGATTGGCCAGGAAATGCTCCGTCAGAAAGCGACGGCCAGCGTTCAGGAAGTCGCACAGAAAGAACTCGGTAAAACCGTGATCGAGCAATTGCTTTTCACTAACTTCGTACTGCAGTAGGACCACGACATGGCCGTGCAAGACCTGCTGTCCCAGGATGAGATCGATGCGCTGTTGCATGGCGTGGACGATGGTCTGGTTCAGACCGAAGAAGTATCCGCACCGGGTAGCGTCAAAAGTTACGACCTGACCAGTCAGGACCGGATTGTGCGGGGTCGGATGCCGACCCTGGAAATGATCAACGAACGCTTCGCCCGTTATACCCGGATCAGCATGTTCAACCTGTTGCGCCGCTCGGCCGATGTGGCCGTCGGCGGTGTACAGGTCATGAAATTCGGTGAGTACGTGCATTCGCTGTACGTGCCCACCAGCCTCAATCTGGTGAAGATCAAGCCGCTGCGCGGCACTGCGCTGTTCATCCTCGATGCCAAGCTGGTGTTCAAGCTGGTGGATAACTTTTTCGGCGGCGATGGCCGGCACGCGAAAATCGAAGGTCGTGAATTCACGCCGACGGAGCTGCGGGTCGTGCGTATGGTGCTGGATCAGGCGTTCATCGACCTCAAAGAAGCCTGGCAGGCGATCATGGAAGTGAACTTCGAGTACATCAACTCGGAGGTTAACCCGGCCATGGCCAACATCGTCGGGCCAAGCGAAGCAGTTGTGGTCTCCACGTTCCACATCGAACTCGATGGCGGTGGCGGCGATCTGCACGTCACCATGCCCTATTCGATGATCGAACCGGTGCGGGAAATGCTCGACGCGGGCTTCCAGTCCGACGTCGACGATCAGGACGAGCGCTGGGTCAACGCCCTCAAGCAGGACGTGATGGATGTGTCCGTGCCGCTGAGCGCTACGGTTGCCCGTCGTCAATTGCTGCTACGCGACATTCTGCACATGCAGCCGGGTGACGTTATTCCCGTCGAGCTGCCGGAATCGCTGGTCATGCGCGCCAATGGCGTGCCGTCCTTCAAGGTCAAGCTGGGTTCGCACAAAGGGCATCTGGCCCTGCAAGTGATCGAGCCGATAGAGCGACGTTGACCTTTTGTCTGCGTCGAAATTTTGCTGTGTAACTGAAACACTGTTCGCTGAGGACAACCGATGGCTGATGATAAAGATATGACCTCTGCTGAAGATCAGGCATTGGCCGATGAATGGGCTGCTGCACTGGGTGAATCCGGTGATGGCGGTCAGGATGACATCGATGCACTGTTGGCGGCGGATGCCGGCAATTCGTCGGCGTCCAGCCGTCTGGCCATGGAAGAGTTCGGTAGCGTGCCGCGCAGCAACGGGCAGGTGAATCTGGATGGGCCGAATCTGGATGTGATTCTCGACATTCCGGTATCGATCTCCATGGAAGTCGGCAGCACCGACATCAACATCCGTAACCTGCTGCAACTCAACCAGGGTTCGGTGATCGAGCTGGATCGTCTGGCCGGTGAGCCGCTCGACGTGTTGGTCAACGGTACGTTGATCGCCCATGGCGAGGTTGTGGTGGTCAACGAGAAATTTGGCATCCGTCTGACTGATGTCATCAGCCCTAGCGAACGTATCAAGAAGCTGCGCTGAGTGAAGATGATGAAGCTTGCTGGAGCATTGCTGTTAATGCCGCTCAGCGCGCTGGCGGCCGAGCCTGCAGTGCAGGCCGCCGCGCCACAGGTGGCGAGTTCGCTGCCGATGGGCATGGGCGGGCAGCTGGTGCAGTTGCTGTTCGGCCTGTTGTTGGTCATCGGCCTGATCTTCGCGCTGGCCTGGACCATGCGGCGCGTGCAACGCAGCGGGCCGGGCAATCCCCAGCTCATTGAGTTGCTGGGTTCCCGGGCGCTGGGCCCGCGGGATCGACTGGTGCTGGTGCAGGTCGGCAACGAGCAGATATTGCTGGGAGTTACGCCCGGGCGAATCACGCCATTGCACGTGCTCAAGGAACCGGTGCAGGTTCCGGTCCGCGAGCAGGCCACGCCTGAGTTCGCACGCCGCCTGATGGAAATCATGGGCAACAAGGATCAGAAGGATAAGAAGTAATGCCGCGCATTCTGTTGACGCTTCTGCTGGTGCTGGCGGCGCCTGTGGCGTTCGGCGCCGATCCGTTGTCGATCCCTGCGATCACGTTGTCCAACGGCGCCAACGGCCAGCAGGAATATTCGGTCAGCCTGCAAATTCTGCTGATCATGACGGCGCTGAGCTTCATCCCGGCGTTCGTCATGCTGATGACCAGTTTCACCCGGATTATCATTGTCTTTTCCATTCTGCGGCAGGCCCTGGGCTTGCAGCAGACGCCGTCGAACCAGATTCTCACCGGCATGGCGATTTTCCTGACCCTGTTCATCATGGCGCCGGTCTTTGACCGGGTGAATCAGGACGCCTTGCAGCCTTATCTGGCAGAAAAGCTTACCGCTCAGGATGCCGTGGCCAAGGCTCAGGTGCCGATCAAGGACTTCATGCTGGCGCAGACGCGCACCAGCGATCTGGAGCTGTTCATGCGCCTGTCCAAGCGCACCGATATCCAGTCCCCCGAGCAGGCGCCGCTGACCATCCTGGTGCCGGCGTTTGTGATTTCCGAACTCAAGACCGCTTTCCAGATCGGCTTCATGATCTTCATTCCGTTTCTGGTCATCGATCTGGTGGTTGCCAGCGTATTGATGGCCATGGGCATGATGATGTTGTCGCCGCTGATCATTTCCCTGCCATTCAAGATCATGTTGTTTGTGCTGGTGGACGGTTGGGCGCTGATTATTGGCACCCTGGCCAGTAGTTTTGGTGGTGTATGACTTCTCTTGAGCGGGAGTGCGCGCGATGACGCCGGAAGTAGCCGTCGATCTGTTCCGTGAGGCGTTGTGGCTGACGACCGTGCTGGTGGCGATCCTCGTGGTACCCAGTCTGCTCTGCGGTTTGCTGGTCGCCATGTTTCAGGCGGCTACCCAGATCAACGAACAGACCTTGAGCTTTCTGCCGCGTCTGATCGTGATGCTGATTACCCTGATCGTTGCCGGTCCGTGGCTGCTCAAAGTGTTCATGGAATACATCCTGGCGCTCTACACCAGCATTCCCACCGTGATCGGCTAGCGCTTGTGGATGCTGTCCTTGCACTCACCGACGGGCAAATAGGCACTTGGGTTGCCAGCTTCATGCTGCCGATGTTTCGCATCACCTCGCTGCTGATGACGATGCCGATTTTCGGTACGACGCTGGTGCCCAGGCGCATTCGTCTGTATTTCGCGCTGGCCATTACCGTGGTGATCGCCCCCGTGTTGCCGCCCATGCCGCAAGTCAACGCGCTGGACCTCAGCGCGCTGTTGCTCATCGGTGAGCAAATCATCATCGGTGCCGGGCTGGGGCTGTTTCTGCAGCTGTTCTTTCAGGCGTTCGTGATTGCCGGTCAGATCATCTCGACGCAGATGGGCATGGGCTTTGCGTCCATGATCGACCCCACCAACGGCGTCTCCGCTGCGGTGATCGGGCAGTTCTTCACCATGCTGGTCACGCTGTTGTTCCTGGGGATGAACGGCCATCTGGTAGTCCTGGAAACCCTGGTCGAAAGCTTCACCACGATGCCAGTCGGCAGCGGCTTGCTCGTGTCCAACTTCTGGACGCTTGCCAACAGCCTCGGCTGGGTGATGGGCGCGGCGCTGACGCTGGTATTGCCGGCGATCACTGCGTTGCTGGTGGTCAATATCGCCTTTGGCGTGATGACTCGCGCCGCGCCGCAACTGAACATCTTCTCTATCGGTTTCCCGCTGACGCTGGTGTTGGGCATGGGCATTTTGTGGATCAGCCTGGGTGACATTCTCAATCAGTACCAACCGCTGGTGGCTGAGGCGTTGCGAACGTTCCGCGATATGGTGAGGGCACGCTGATGGCCGAGAACGAGAATGGTCAGGACAAGACAGAAGACCCCACGGAAAAAAAGAAATCGGAAGCCCGGAAAGATGGGCAGATTGCTCGATCCAAGGAACTCAACACCTTGGTGATCATGTTGGTCGGTGCTGGCGGGTTGTTGTCCTTTGGCAGCGACATAGCGCAAATGATGATGGAGTTGATGCGCTCGAATTTCATCATCAGTCGCGAAATGCTCATGGACCAAAGCTACATGGCCAAGATGCTGCTGATCTCCGGCAAGCTGGCGCTGGTTGCCATGCTGCCTTTTCTGATCGCGCTGATGCTTGCCTCGCTCATTGCCCCGATTTCCCTGGGTGGCTGGCTATTCTCAGCCAAGACCCTGGCCCCCAAGTTCAGTCGCATGAACCCGGCCTCAGGTCTCAAGCGCATGGTGTCGACCACAGCGCTGATCGAGTTGCTCAAGAGTTTTGGCAAGTTTCTGATTGTCCTGGTCGTTGCCCTGGTGGTTCTGGACAAGGATAAGGCCGACCTGATTTCCATCGCTCATGAACCCCTGGAAATGGCGATCATCCACAGCTTGCAGGTAGTCGGCTGGAGCACGCTGTGGATGGCCTGCGGTTTGATGATCATTGCCGCCCTCGACGTGCCGTATCAGATCTGGGAAGCGCACAAGAAACTGCTGATGACCAAGCAGGAAATCCGTGACGAGCACAAGGACGCGGAAGGACGGCCGGAGGTCAAGCAGCGCATTCGTCAATTGCAGCGTGACATGTCCCAGCGCCGCATGATGGAGTCGATCCCCACTGCGGATGTGATCATCACCAACCCAACCCACTTCGCCGTTGCCCTCAAATACGATCCGGAGCAGGGCGGCGCGCCGATGCTGGTGGCCAAGGGTACTGATTTCATCGCCTTGAAAATCCGCGAAATCGGCGCTCACCATCAGATTCTGATTCTCGAATCCCCAGGGCTGGCGCGCTCGATCTACTACAGTACCGAACTGGATCAGGAGATCCCGGCCGGGCTTTATCTGGCGGTGGCTCAGGTGCTGGCGTATGTCTATCAGATTCGCCAGTTCCATTCCGGGCGAGGCAAGCGGCCCGATCCGTTGGGGGATATTTCCATTCCACCGGATTTACGGCGTGATTCCTGATTTTCGCGGTCGTTGAACGCTGGTGTCGGACTGGATTTATCCGGGAAGGCGTCGGCGCGCGGCGCATCTGGCACTACGCCTCGCTAACAAGTTGGTTCTACAGGCGCAGAGCCGGTAGACGATCCGTTGGCGAGGCTTGCCCGCGAATTGATTTGGCGCACGCCTAAATCTCCGACTAAAGCTGACGCGCCTTGAATTGCGCTGCACCAACAGCATTTGCGGTGCGACTTATTCCGGTTTCGCCCTGACGGTCGACCCCTTTGTTTCGGCAAAGGGGGAAACCATTCTGCGCTGACGTCCGGCCCGACTTCGTCGGGTTCCCTCGCTCCGGTGCCGTGGTGTGGGTACGCGCCGACGCGCCATCCCTGGCGCAACGGCGCTCGACCGGCATCCATGCCGGTCGCCCCACACCACGACACCTCCACTCAGCCTCCCGACGCGCGTTTGGCGGTGTCTGCCTGATCGCGGCACGGAAAAGCAGAGCGA